>Ga0233444_10000199_pt1 | contig 84445 bp, 72 predicted proteins | sample SI_124_October20_6_FD_182792 | JGI IMG/M metagenome (GOLD analysis project Ga0233444, IMG submission 182792) | Seawater microbial communities from Saanich Inlet, British Columbia, Canada - SI_124_October2016_10_MG | ecosystem: Environmental > Aquatic > Marine > Inlet | place: Canada: British... | reverse complement strand
ACCCGCCTACTCTAACATTAATGATACCGTTGTAGTAATCATCTGTTTCAAGTACACGCCTATCAAACTGTTCTCTTGCCTCTATGTAGGACATTTCGCCCCTACCTTTACATAGGTATAGTATTTCTCTTGTAAACTTATCTTCGCCTAGTGCGGCTACGTCTGCGTTTAGTCTATCACTGGAACCCCAGTAAGTCTTCCAATCGCTTTCTTTAGTGCCGCGCCTTTTGTTTTTCTTGCCTTTGAGTGGTGGCTTGGTAGTTTTAAATTTTGCTAGTTTCTTGCCTACGTATTTTTGATTTGTAATGGTATTAGTAATAAGATAAACAAAACCTTCGTACTCATCTGGTATTTGGTCAATTGTTTGTCCTTCATAAGTCCATTGCATGAACTTACTTACCGAAGCCTATAGTTAAACAGTGTCTTTCTTGATTTTTCTAGTGTTAGTATGTTTTTCGTGAATTTCTTCCATACGTGCCTTTGCTAATTCTCTAATTTCTCTAAGACATTTTCTTACATATCTATGTGTTCTTACAGAATTACGAGCCTCAAATTTTTCGTTTGCCTTAAAATATTCTAAATACGCCTTTACTAATTTGTCTTGAGTGTCTTCCATTATTCTACTACATCTAAATCATTTGCGTAGCTTGTAAAGCCATTTTCTTTTACAACCCGCAGTACGTGATTGACTCTTCCAACTAATTCGTCTTTGTGTGAGATAAGATAAATGTTTTTATCACGCTCTCGACCCATCTTCTTAAGAATACTTAGAGAATTTTCTACGCCTGCTGTGTCCATTCCGCTATCAATCAACTCGTCAATAAACAATAAGTTAATATTTTGATATAGACTTTCCCAAACATCTCTAAACGCAAAGCTCATACCTAGTATTAGTCTGTTGCGTTCACCTCTTGACAAGTTATCAAAGTCTAAATCTTGTCCTAGCTGTGTTATTTCAACATTCAAGTCATTCATAAACAGAACCTGATGTGGTAATCCAATTTTATCAAGATAGTACGTAAGCCTATTGTTTAGATAAGCCAAGTTTTGATCAATAATCTTCTTGCGAATAAAACTATCTTTGTTTGTTAATAGTTTTAATAAGAACTCTTGATGTTCTTTGTAATCAGTTAGTTCATTAACTGGTAACCAATCTATTTTTTGTATTGCAGTTTCTTGTAAGTCGTCAATTTGTGCTTCATAAGGATCAGCTTCTTCTTTCTTAGCCTCCCATGCTTGCTTTAAACTGTCAACGTTCTGCCTGTGTGCATATGCTTCTTTAGCTGTTTCATAAAATGTAGTAGGTTTTCCGTTGATGTCGCCTATGTCATCAAGATTTTGAACTACATTAGTAAGTTTATTACCAATCTCTGTTTGATAAGCTAATGCATCATGTAGCTCTTGGCTTTTACGAGTAGCAATTTCTGCTTTTTTGTCTGCATGAAGTTCTTGGCCGCAAGTATAACATTTAGCATCTTCTAATTCTGCGATGTCTTTATTGACTTTATCAACAGACTTGTCAGCACGTTGTAATGCAGGTTCCAATGTGCTTAATTCTTTTTTAAGAGCCAAAATAGCATTGTTATGCTCACTCCAATTTTGTAATTTTTCATGAGAATCTAACTCGGAATCAATGTCTAAATGTTCTAATTCGTCTATTCCGTGTTGCAACTTTGTAGTATCTGAAGTACGTTTAGCAACCCATGCTTTTTGTCTACTTAATAATTGTTGTATGCTTTCTTCAATCTTTTCATTTGCCGTTTGGATAGCATTTATTTTTAAAGTTTCTTCTGTAATTGCATCTTTAGTTTGTCGCACTTGATCTTTAAGAGCATCTGCTTTCTCAGTAAGTATTGTAATACCTAGTAGTTGCTCAATTATAGCACGTTGATCGTTTGCTCTCATGCTCAAGAAGGGTTCTGTATAGGTATTGAGTGCAACAATGTGTTTAAACATGTCATGACTCATACCAAGTAGTGCATTTACGTCATCCTGTGTTTGTCTACTGTCACCTTGCGACTCATCTACTAACTTTTCTTGATCATTCATGTAAAACTTAAAGATATTAGGCGAACGACCACGCTCAATACGGTATTGATTACCATCTTTTTCAAATTGTAATGTAACTAACATACCTTTTGAGTTAGTTTTATTGATCAAGTTGTTCTTTTTGATGTTAGTCAGCGCATTACCGTATAATGCATAACTTAGTGCATTAATAATAGTTGTCTTACCAGTACCGTTACGTGAACCGCTATCGTCTCCGCCTTGATCTAAGTTTTCACCTAGCACAAGTGTTAGTTGTTCACCTTCAAAATCTACTGCTTGAGTTTGATTGCCAACACTCATGAAGTTTTTGACAGTTAAATCCTTGATCTTAATCATATTAGTGTTCTAATCCGTTATATATTTGCAATAACTTACTCTTATCATAGTTATTAGTGTCTAGTTCTGCTATTTCGTTACTTACAATTTGATCTACACTTTCAAAAACAGAAATATCTAATTCCGTGGTAATTTCTTCTAGTTGCTTTTGTGGTATTAGTGTAATTTCACGGCACCCGTATTGACTAATAAATGTTTCTTTGATGAAACTTGCTTCTTCATAACTAATAGGCAAGTCTAATGTAACTCGTAAATACATTTTACTTTTAATAAGGGTATCTGCGTTATCAATTAGTTGGCTAAGTGTTACAGTACGATACTTAGGACAGTTAGGCCAGTTAATAAACTCTGGCTCTTTGTGGTTTTCCTTATCAAGTATCATCATACCACGTTCGTCATCGCCAACGTCAGCATAATTATGCGGAAATGCGTTGCCAATGTAGTGTATAGCCCCTTGCTTTTGCCGTTTGTGGAAGTGTCCACTAAAAACATAGTCTTGATGCTTAAAATGCTCAGGCTTTAGGTCACCGTGGTCTGGCATTCTAACTAATGCGTTCATATAAAAGCTAGGAAGTTCAAAATGACCAAACAAATACTTTGTTTTGATGTCTTTCATCTTCTTCCATTCGTCACCAACAAGCCAAGGCACAAGTGCAACGTCATCTTCTATAAAGATTTCGTCTACAAATGTAATGCCCGGAATGTGTTTTGCAAATGCAGTTGAGTTTACATCACGTTTGTCTTTGTAGTACAAATCGTGATTGCCATCAAAGAAGTAAAACTTCTCAAATGCTTTACCCAACTTTTCCATGCTTCTAATTGTAGCATCCATTGTGGTTAAGTTTAGTGAATTTCTATTGTGATGCCAGTCTCCGCAGAAGATGCCAGTCTCGCAACCGGCAGCTTGTGCTTGTTCTATGTACCAATCAATAAATTCTTCGCAATCTTCGTTATGTACGCGACTATTGCCTTTTAAACCAAAATGTATATCCGTAAAAACGGCAGCTTTTTTAAACAAGTGATATCTCCATGTATACTGTGTTTAAGTATATAGGCTTTTTAGACACTTGTCAACCATTATTTTGTAAATGGTGACTGTCCAGCGTCTTCGTTGCGCTTAACTGATGCTTCCCATTCGCCTTGGTGCTGTCTAGTATAAGAAGGATTTAGTCCGTTTTGTTCAAGTATGTCATCGCGTATGTTCTGATTTCGTTTTTCAATATTGATAACACGCACAAAACTGTTAGTAACAGCAGCAGTATAATAAGCAAACGGATTATTTGATTTAGATTCATCAAACTGCAAGCCAATTTGCGAAAGTTGAAGAATTGCTTGCCCCTTCATTTCGTCGTTATAAGTGTAGCCACGAACATTACCGCGAGTAGCATAACGGTCTACTAATTTTAACCACATCATAGCAAGATTATCGGTTGCTTTACCGTGTTTATGATTAAAGAAACCGTTTTCCATACCTCCTTGCCAGTGACTTTTACCTACACATACTAATTCGCCGTCTTCGTTAAACTTATAATGATGAAAAGGAGGAAAGTTTAGCTTTACTCTAGTATCAGCAACAGTTTTAGGATTCTTTTTACGTCCTGGCTCTTCTGGAATATGATCAAATGTCATTACACGGAAGATTAATTCTTCTTTTGTGATAGACTTGTAATCAACTTCGCAATCGGCTTGTTTACACTTTTCTCCTGCCGAGCGTCTACGTTCATATTCTTCAGTACTTAGGCGTTTTGCTTTGTTTCGTTTAGCTTCTGCAATTGTTCGAATGTGTATCTTATCTACACTTTCTAAAATTATGTCATAGTTTCCATACTCTTTGTCAACATAACTATTAAAAGTATTTTTTGATTTATGTATTTCTTTAAGTATGTCTTTGTTGTTAAGATAGTTCTTTTTCCTCATAATTACTCCATATGTAATAATAGTACATACATTATAATATACTCTGTTAATAAAGTCAACTAAATACTTATGGAGATATAATATTATGTCAATTTTAGATTCATTCACCGATATAGCCGGCGCAGTTATAGGCGGCAACACAAGACAAACATCTCGAAGTTTAGGTCGTGTAACTTCTAATCTAGATACAGCAGTAACTTCTTTTAAGAATTTGGCGACCGGCAACGGCAATCCTATTGACAACTTCGCAGACGGCTTAGGAGCAGTTGATACTTTAATAAATGGTCGAAGTGGAACATTAGGACAAGTTGCGTCTGCAATAAGAATGGCCAACAATGCACTCCAGGGAGTAGGTTACGGAGCGTCACCACAGGAGAAAAGTTTTACAAAAGCTATAATTAGAGATGACTATAATACAGTTGATGCTATTGACTGGCGAGTAAAAATACAAGGACCGAGCGATCTTATACAGGGAGAGGTATTGAAGCCAATTAGTAACACAGGTAATTCTATGATTTTCCCCTTTACGCCTACGGTTATTATCGGTTCTAGTGCAAACTATTCAGCAGTGCATCCTACTCATACAAATCATCCATTTTATGCATATGAAAACAGTCAAATTGATAACCTTACCCTTACGGGAGAATTTTTTAGTGAAAACGATGATGATGCAAAATACTGGGTAGCATGTTTACATTTTTTACGTACAATGACAAAGATGTATTATGGTAAAAGTGAAAATTTAGGAAATCCGCCACCCGTTTGCAGACTTAATGGCTACGGAAAACATGTTTTTAACAATGTTCCTGTACTGATAACTAATTTTACAACAGATATGCCTGCAGATGTAGATTATATTGAGTGTGATATAGCAGGAGAAGTAACATATGTTCCTACACAAAGTATAATTACAGTAACCGTAGCGCCAAACTACGCAAGAACAGCGCATAGCCGATTTAGTCTAGAAGCATTTGCAAGGGGTGACTTTATAACTACTGATGAAGGATTTATCTAATGGCAGAGTTAACTGATAGTAATATTAAAAAAATACAAAATAAAAGTCCTTATGGAAAAACTACTATTAATAGTGCAGGTTACTTAGATATAATGAGGGCAAGACCTGTTCCGGTTGCCGGCGATGATATTTTTTATGAAATAGTTCCTGCATATACTTATAGACCAGATTTACTAGCGCATGACTTGTATGCTAGCAAAGATTTATGGTGGATTTTTTCACAAAGAAATCCTGATATTCTTAAAGACCCAGTCTTTGATTTTATAGCAGGTACAAAAATATACTTGCCACAACGTAAACATTTAAAAAGCATATTGGGAGCATAAATGCCAGCAATCTGGAAGAATACTAGCGGATTACTTGCTACACAAACAACAGTTTCAGATGCAGTAACCGCACTCACAGGACAAACTATAAATGCATCCTCTGGATTAAATCAAGCAGGAAGCATTCCTGGTTTCAGTAATAACGAGCTTATTACAAAGACTGCTGATGAAATTTTTGACGCAACTAAAGCAGCTGACGGATTTACAGATTCTACCGGAGGCGCCCAAAATATTTTAGCTGGATTTCAAAAAGGAGGTTTTAATTATCTACAAGAATCTGGTGCAATTAAACTAGATAACATATTATCTTCGGTAGCAGAAGATCCTTTAGGAAATTTAACACAAACGGTTACTGGAAATTTAGATTTAAGTGTTTTTGACGGTCTTGGAGATGAAGAATTGGCAGCTGTAAGTGGTGCTATTTCAAATACTTTAGGTAGTTTTAACGGACCTTCAGATTTTCTAGGCGATTTTACTTTTGATACTTTGAATGATGTTATAGGCGGGTTTGACGACATATCTAGTTTTACAAACCAAGTCATAAATGTAGTACCAAAGGGATTTGGTTCTATATTAAGTGCAATTGACGGCACTTTCGGAAAATTACGCGAACTTGCCCAAGACATACAAGATAGAAGTGGTATCGGATTAATATCTAATGCAACGGGCGGCACAAGTCCTAATTTTATAGCCAATCCACTCAAAGAATTCAACTCATCTAATTATATAATTACCTTAGGAATATTGTCTACTACAGAACTTAATAATCCACTAATTTTGCGAGATAATGATTTTCAAAAAATTATTCTACGAAGCGGAGGCGGGAAATACGAAAAAAGACATCGTATTCCTATTGAAAATGAAATAGGTGGAGACGCAGAATATTTCATAGATTCTTTGTCAACAAAAGGAATAATTCAACCTAATCAAAAAACAGGAGTTACTCTTGGTACTGATTTAAGATTTACTGTAATAGAACCTTACAGTATGGGTAATTTTATACAATCATTAATTACTGCTGCAGAATCTCTTGGCTACAAAAGTTACAACAGTGCTCCGTTTGGTATAAAAATAGAATTTGTAGGATGGAATGACACTGGAACACAAAGTATTACACCTGTACAAGCTCCAGCATATATACCTATACAAATCATAAGTGTGAATTTTTCTGTTAATGGGTCAGGGTCAGAATATGAAGTAAGAGCTGTTCCGTTTAGTGAAATAGCTTTAAGTGACGAAGCAGCAGAAATAAAATCAGATATTAATACTGTAGGAACTACTGTTGCAGATGTGTTATCAGGTGTTGATAGATCTGTTTCAGCAACTATGAATCAAAGAACATCAACGCTTGAAGAATCAGGAGCTCAACCAAACGGCGACAGATTTATAATTGCATTTCCAAAAGATCCATCTGCTATTATGAAAATTGTAGCAGGACAAATGACAGTACCTGATATTACAAAAACAGCAGCAGAACAGCTACAAATAGAAAGAGGATTATCCGAGTTGCCTGAAGGCGATCCTAGGAAAGAAGAATCATTGGCAAATGTAGTTGTACCGTCAAAAAATACTATAGGTAGTAATTTAGAAAATTATTCTAGAGATATAACCTTTATGAATCAAATTGGACTTAGCTTGTTAGTAGAAGATGATAACCAAGGGGGAACCGCAGCAGCGGCAGATCCTAGTGCTGCCTTTAATGACGAAGGCGTTGCTGATACTACAACAGCAGAATTATCTGTTTCAGAAAAAGCAAGAGAAAAATCTTTTCCTGCAGGGGAAAGAATAGATACAATAATTGAAAAAGTATTAGTCGATAGCATTTATGCAGCTGAAAATGCAGAAAAAAACAACGAGACAGGTATAAGACAACTTTATAGAATTAATACCCATGTATTTTTAGATAATGACCCAGAAACAGAAAAACGATTTGGAAGAAACCCAAGGATATATGTTTATAGTATAGTTCCTTTTTATGCTGACGATGCTGCCTTCCAAGCACCATCGGGTGTTGCACCAAACCGTGCAGGAATACGTGCCGCAGCAAAAAAAGAATTTAATTACATTTATACAGGTAAAAATGAAGAGGTTTTAAATTTTGACATACAGTTTAATAATGCATTTTTACAAGAGGCATACTCCAACTTTGGTATGAACCAAGGGTCGAGAGCTTCTGGAACTTCAGATAGAAAAACTGCACAAAGTACAGGTGACCAAAAAGGCGCGACAGTACCAGAAACTGATCAACAAGCTGAAACTGGCGGAGTTGGATCAGGAAGTGTTAGCGAGACAAATAAATTTCCAATTACTGGAGATAGCAGAACAACTGATGTGCGTAAAAGAATAGCAGAAACATTCCACCAAAGGTTCTTGAATAGTAATGTTGATATGTTAACTGCTGATTTAGAAATTATGGGTGATCCGTATTTTCTTCCTACCCAAACAGGAAACTATATAGGAGATAGAGGCGACGGCCCGTCAATTACACAAGAAGGATACATGACATATATTGAAAATCAAGTATATGTAATAGTGAACTTTAGAACACCTGTGGATTATTCTGCTACAGGTGATAATATCCTTTTTACACAACTTGTACCTGAGTTTAGTGGTATATATCAAGTAATAAGTGTTGAAAGTTCGTTTTCTGGAGGTAAATTTACACAAAGCATGTCTTTAGTACGAAGTAGAGGACAAGAAAATGAAGAAGGCACATCGCAAGGATTTATAGGCGTAGACGATAGTGTGACAGTTAACAAGGGGGTAGCTGATACTCCTATTGATGGCGAAGTAGGAGGCACTGGACCTGGACCTATCTCAGACGATCCGTGTGAATCTCCTATAAAGAAAATATTGACCGATGTAGGCGATGCAGCAGATAATGTTTTGTCTAGTATTTTTCCCGAAGTTAACACAGTTCTTACAAATGTACCTACGTTGAATATTGCAGGAGTTACATGGAAACCGCCCCAAAATGCATTTTCTACTTTTCCTGGATTGAGGAAAGAGCTTGATGATGCTGTTGATGATTTAACTAACGCTACACGTCAAGGACGATTTTAATGGCAGTAACAGTTTCAGACCAAGATAGATTATTACTTAGACTAATCGCCGACGGTGAAGCAGTTAGATCAAATCCGTATTGTAGTGTATGGCCCGGTTCTGTAGAACGGTCACTCACTTCTATGACATTGTCTCAAGTTGAAGATTATCAAAAGAAGAGAATTGCCGCAGGAAGAAAATCTAGTGCTGTAGGAAAATATCAATTTATAAAATCTACTCTAAAAGAATGTGTTGGATACTTAGGATGTGATCCTCTAAGAACAGTGTTTTCACCAGACGTGCAAGACGCACTTATTATTAAAAGATTAGAAAAGTTTAGAAGATATAACGAATGGAAAAGCGGGTCATTAGATAGTGGAAAATTTATGGTTTTTTTAGCTGCTGAATTTGCAAGTATGCCTGTACCTTACGATATTGCCGCAGGAAGTGTATATAAAGAAGAGCCAAAAAGAAATTTAAAAAAAGGACAAAGCTTTTATGCAGGTGATGGGCTTAATAAAGCAAATCATAATCCTGATAGTGTATATCAAGCACTTGAAGATATTCGTAACGGCGGCACCGGAGAAATAGTCACTATAGACGTTTCTACAACCGGCGCAAATAGAGCCATGCCTGCAAGTGGAATTGGTGAAAAAGCTCAAGTTGAAAAAGCATCTGCAGGATCGGCCACAGGTGCCTATCGAGGTACAAGGGCAGGTTCTGCACCCTTACCTGCAACAACACTTCCAACCCCAGAAAATCCTTACATTTATTATCAAATAGATCCATTAGATGATAGATATGACTTTCGTACTGGAGAAAAAGTTAAAGATATATTAATTCATGGCATTAGTGCAGCAGCATCTTCTCCTGTAGACGTAGTAACTGGGGGCGAAACAAACAGCACAACAAATGCAGGGGTTATTGCACCAGTGCCACCAGCGCCAGATCCAGAATCAGCAAATCCAACAGGTCAAGAAGTATTACCAGACTTAGTACCGAAAGAAGTCCCAAGTCCGTTGCCATTAGACGATCTGCCTAACGTTGACAAAATTGCTCCTGGTCTTCCGTATCCAGACGATATAATAGATGATGCGCTAAACAGTATTAAAAAATTATTTCCTGAGGATCCTGGAGACTGTGTAAATACACCAGTTACCCGCACTAATGGCTTTCAAGATGCTTTCGATGATGCCACAGGTGCTTACAGTGACGCTGTGGGTGGATTGAAAGATGCTGCTGAAACTGCCTTAACTGAAACTAAAACTGCTATTACTAATACTGCAAAACAATGGATAAAGACTAATGGCCCGCAATGAACCACCTAGAAAAGGAACTACTTATACAAGGTCAACGCGAGAGTTGCCACCTATTAAAGCGGGTGTACCTTACGAAGCTGTTATAGTAAACAACTTAGATGTAAACAGTATGGGTACTTTAGAGGTAGAGCTTTTAAATTATACCTCTGCAGGAAACTTACCAGAAAAAAGTGGACAACTCGAAACAGTAAAATATCTTAGTCCTTTTTACGGAGTTACACCAGGCAACGGATTAACTCAAAATGACGGTTATGAATATACTCAAAAAAGTTATGGAATTTGGGCAGTACCACCTGATGTTGGTACTAAAGTACTAGTTATTTTTGCAGAAGGTAATAAAAACTTTGGTTACTGGATAGGGTGTATTCAAGATGATTACATGAACTTTATGTTGCCTGATGGCCGCGCCGCCACCACCCTAACAACGGATATTACTCCTGAACATCTTAAAGGTAGCAAACTTCCTGTTGGTGAATATAACAAAATGGTTGAAACTGGCGAAAAAGTTGATCCTACCTTATTTAATAAACCTTATAATAAAGATTTTGCCCAGATATTAGAAATACAGGGTCTACTACAAGACGAAGCCCGAGGAACTACAACATCAAGTGCTAGACGTGATTTCCCTAGCATGGTGTTCGGATGGAGTACACCTGGACCTAAGGATAAAAGAACTAAATCTCCAAAATTTGAAATTGGTCCTGACGGTAAAAAAGTAGAACTGCCATACAACAGACTAGGCGGTTCTAGCATGGTTATGGATGACGGTGATGAACGTTTTGTAAGAGAAACCCATGCAGAAGACGGCCCGCCCAAATACGTTAATAAAGGTGCTAATTTCCCCGGCGGCGACGAAACAATACTTCAAAACGAATTATTTAGAATAAGAACTAGAACCGGGCATCAAATACTTCTACATAATTCAGAAGATTTGATTTATATTTCTAACAGTAGAGGTACTGCTTGGATAGAGATGTCTAGTGATGGTAAGATTGATATACATGCACAAGATAGTATAAGCGTAATGAGCAATCAAGATATTAATTTTACTGCTGAAAGAGATTTTAATATCGATGCCGGTCGTAACATAAACATGAGAGCACAGGCAAGATATAGTGATGGTCAAAAAACAATGGACGGCCTAGACTGTGGTAGAATACAAATAGAATCAAAATATGATACAAATATTTTAGTAGGCGACGAATATAAAAGAAATGTTCTTGGAACAAGTCAAGTTAAAATAGATGCTGATAGTTTTATTACAGTTGCAGGCAATCAACAAACTACAGCTGGTACTATTTATGACACATCTAAAGGCGGATTCCATCAAAAATCTGCACATACTTTCTATAGAGAAAGTGGAAGCAATATTAACGACTTATCAGCAGGGGCCTACTTAAACAAAGGCTCAGAAATAAATCTACACTCAACAGGAAATACAAAAATACTTTCGGTTGGAAATCATGAAACTGTTACTCAAGGTGAACACTTACTAAAAGTAATCGGTGCAAGTACTGTGCAGGCAGATACTCAACACTATGAAGCTGTTAATGGAATCAATATGTTAGGCGGAACTGCAATTGCAGGAGATGCAGCTAAAATTTCTTGGAATACGCAAAAATCTGTTGCAGGAACTGAGGCTTCGACTGCACTAAGTGCAACACCTGCAACTTCAGCAAAGCCTGCAGAACCAATTATACCATTACCGCAAATTGTGTTACCGTATATATTTGCAGGAGCACAAGATACTGTGCCGTATGAAAGTATACTCACTAGAGCTCCACAACACGAGCCGTGGCAGCACCACGAAAATTTAAATCCGCAAGCATTTAAACCAGAACAAACTGATAGGGAATCGTCAGGACAACTATCACCAGCAGATAGAATACTTACACCAGACACATTTACAAAGTCTAAATCTAATGTCCAACAAAGTTCGCAGATTTTAGGTTCTAGCGGGAATGACAATTATGGAACACACGGTGATTCTCAAATTGTATTAGGTGATGTTGAACAACCAGAAAATGTCCCCGGAGCAGATGAAATTAGATCACTAGCAAACTTCACACTTGATAAAGAAAGATCAACAGATAACTGGGCTAACAGATTCTTTATAGGTGACGGACCGTTGGGCACAATAACTACTAAAAAGAGAGGCATAACAGCCGAAGTTGCAGAAGTTTGGGTTCCTAATTTCCAAGGCTTTATTGATGCTTTAGAAGATAGCGGATATGAAATTAAGGTATTACTTGGGTATTGTAAACGTAATATAGGACGTTCTACTAGATGGAGTACTCATGCCTCGGGCGCCGCAATAGATATCAATCCACCAAATCCTGTTAAAAATACATTTCCGAACGGATGGTATCAAAGTCGCCCAGCAAATGCGCCTATGACTGATATGCCTGAAGGCACCGGCGAGTTAGCCAAATCATTTGGTCTTGGTTGGGGCGGTGCATGGACAAGCTCAGACGATGCTATGCATTTTAGTACAGCAGCAAACGAAGGCGGCAATTATAGATTTGTACCAGGTATAATACCCCAAGGTCCGTCAACTGACAGTGAGATTACAGAATCAGGAGATCCTAGAGGAAAAGATTATTATATTGCTCCATCTAAAGAAATTACCGAGGCAGAAACCCAAGAATCCCCTATAGAACCAGAAAATACAAATAATCCAGGTCCACAAAATGCTGACGGTACTGTAAATACTGGACCGCAATAATAAGGTAAATATAGTATGAGCGAACTTGAACAAAATATTTACAAAAGGCTACAAGTATCTAGTACAAATATCCAACCAAAACCTTCTAGGGCTTATAGAGGATTTTATTCAGGCAATCCTTCAAAAGGGTTTAACTTGTATGATCACGAATTAATTAAACAAGATATAATAAATCATTTTCATATAAGACAAGGAGAAAAAATAGGAGATCCTGGGTTTGGATGTATAATTTGGGATATCTTGTTCGAGCCATTTACGCCTGCACTTCAGGCAGCAATCATTGAAAATGTTACTTTTATAATAAACTATGATCCTAGAGTACAGGCTGAAAATGTTATTGTAGATAGTCAAGATAGTGGTATACAAATTACTGCTACAGTAAAATTCTTAGACTATGCTATAAGTGAAAGTATGCGTTTTACGTTTGATAAATCCGTGGGTCTTGGTTTATAAAATTAAAACACGCACATAATTAATTCATATAAATACTTTGTAAAAAGGAATGTGCTATGTCTTCAAGTGATAGACAGACTAGGCTCTTAGTAGCCGAAGACTGGAAAAGAATATATCAAGGTTTTAGGAACGCAGACTTTCAAAGTTATGATTTTGATAATCTTCGCAGATCCATGATTAACTACCTGCGTCAAAATTATCCAGAAGATTTTAATGATTATATTGAATCTTCAGAATACCTTGCGCTGATTGACATGATTGCTTTCCTTGGGCAAAACTTATCCTTCCGTGTTGATTTAAATGCACGTGAAAACTTCCTCGAAACAGCAGAACGCAGAGAAAGTGTACTACGTCTTGCACGTATGCTTTCATATAATCCAAAACGTAATCAAGCTGCAAACGGGCTTATGAAAATTACAACAGTAAAAACTACTGAAACTCTTTTTGATAGTGCTGGATTAAATTTATCTAATAATGTAATAAAGTGGAATGACACTTCTAACACTAACTATGTTGAGCAATTTACAAAAATTTTAAATGCTGCACTGCCAGTAAATAATTCTATAGGTAATCCTTTAAAAAATGCAAATATTGAAGGAATACAAACGCAAAAATATAGATTTAATGCAACAAATACTGACACAGCAATTTTTCCGTTTACAAAAAATATTGAAGGAAATAGTGTTAGATTTGAAGTAGTAAGTGCAGATATATCAAATACAACTATAAAAGAAGAATCACCGTTACCCGGAACGTCACCTGCATTTTTATATAGGGATGACGGCCAAGGAGCAGGAAGTTCTAATTCTGGATTCTTTATGCACGTTAGACAAGGCGCATTACAAACAGGTAATTTTAGCGTAAAAAATCCTGTTCCTAATCAAGTAGTGTCGATTGATGCAAGTAATATTAATAACACAGATGTATGGTTATACAATGTAGATACTAATGGATTTGAAACAACTTCTTGGACACAATTAACTTCTACTGAAGGTAACAACATAATATATAACAGTCTCTTTAACCAAGTAAGAAATATATTTTCTGTAGAAAGTAGAATTGGCGATAGAATTAACTTAGTGTTCAGTGATGGTGTATTTGGTAATTTACCTGCTGGGAACTTTAAAATATATTATAGAACAAGTATTAATAAATCATTAGCAGTTACGCCGGGACAAATAGGTAATATTAATATTGCAATTCCTTATCAAAGTAAATCAGGAAGCCAAGAAACTATTACTTTAGGACTTAGGCTCCCTTTCAGTATAACTAACGGCACAGGCGCCGAAACAAACGCAGAAATCAAAGCAAATGCCCCTGCATCTTATTATACACAGAATAGACTTATAACAGGCGAAGATTATAATATAGGACCGCTGTCTGTAAGCCAAGAAATTATTAAAACAAAAAGTGTAAACAGAATTTCAAGTGGAATAAGTAGATACTTAGATATAAAAGACCCAAGCGGAAAATACAGTACTACAAAACTGTTTGCAGACGACGGGGTTATTTACAAAGAATTATATGAAACAAAACAAGATTTTAATTTTTCAAGCCAAAGTGATATAGAGGGCATAATAGTTAACACACTACAAAATGTAATTAGATCTTCAGGTGTAAAAAACTATTATATAAGTCAATTTTCAGATATCTCAGTCTTAGACTTAGGAGCTTCGTGGAACAGTTATCAATCTACAACTAATTCTAATTTAGGTACATTAGAAGACATTGACGGAAATAAGATCAAGGTTGGCGCTTTTACAGCTAACAATTTAAAAACAGCTAAAAGGGGAACTATGCTGAAATTTACACCACCGGCAGGTTTCCATTTTATGAAAAATAATGAACATGGGTTAATGCAAGGTGCAGCAGACCATCCTAATGCTGTTGAATACAAATGGACTCAAATTTCAAATGTTGTAGATGATGGTACATCTATAGATGCAGAAACTAATACTGGCGGAATCACACTTACTGATTTTATTCCTACAGGAGCTATATTGACAGAAATTGTACCTACGTTTAGTACATTTTTCTCAAACGATTTAAAAACACAAATTATAGATCAGGCATTTGCTTATAAAGATTTTGCTTTAAGATATGACAGAAGTGAGTCTGTATGGAAATTAATTCTTGCTGAAAATATTAATACTATTAGTAGTTTTTCTCTAGGTAAAGCAGGAGATATTACAGGCCAGAATTTAGATACAAGTTGGCTTTTGTATTTTAAAACCGACGGAGAAAAATATACACTTACTACAAGAAATTTAAGATATATTTTTGAAAGCGAAGACGAAATAAGATTTTTCTTTGATAGTGCTGATAAAATTTATGATCCTAAAACTGGTAAAATAATTCGTGATACAATTAAGATTTTAGATATTAATACTAAACCTCAAACCAACATTCCGTTTACAACGAGTTTTGATTGGAACATTAGCGGAGCATACAGAGATAAAGAAGGTTATGTTGACTCAAGAAAAATACAAATTGAGTTTTTTGATTTAGACAATGACGGAGTTATTGATGATCCAGACCTGTTTAATCAAATTGTAGAACCTAATACTGATCCTCAATCTAAATTAATATTTTTAAAACGCTATGTAACTACAGATGGCGTAGAAGAATATAGATATTATGATAATTCTGACAATACTATACAAGTAAAAACAAATGAAAAAGCAATAGGCGCATACAGTCAATATGATAATCCTATGCAAATATTTTATCTTTTCGAAGAAAAGATATTTAAACAACTAAATGCTAATTTGAATAATTTAACCGTAATAACAGACTATAAAGCATATACAGGTAGAAATAACTTAAGATTTAGTTATAGACATGTTGCAGATAGCAATTACAGAATAGACCCTGCGGTAAGCAATATTATTGATACGTATTTGTTAACTAAAAATTATGACACAAATATTAGACAATTTTTAAATGGTAATTTGAAATCTTTACCATTGCCGCAAAGTAATGATGAATTATTTAGAAATTATGGTGGTGATATATCAAAAATAAAATCTATCACAGACGAAGTAATATATCATCCTGTAAAATATAAAATATTGTTCGGCAAAAAAGCAAAAGAAGATCTACAAGTGATATTCAAGATAGTTAGAAATAAAGATGTAGTTGTAAATGACAACGAACTTAAAGCAGACGTAGTAAACAGTATAGATAGATTTTTTGCAATTGAAAATTGGGATTTTGGAGAAACATTTTATTTCCAAGAACTTGCTGCTTACATAATAAATCAACTTACACCTAAATTAGTAAGTATTGTTGTAGTCCCTAGACAAGGTAGTCAAAGTTTTGGAAGTTTGTTTGAAATAAGATCTGAACCTGATGAAATTTTCATTAGCGGAGCAAACGTATCAGACATAGAGATTATTCAAGAGCATACTGCATCTCAATTACAAGCAGCAGGAAATGTATTAACAAACTTTAATAATGCAACTTCTCAAATTTCTAGCGCATCTGCTGTATCAAATATTTCTAGTTCAACAAGTACAAATAGTAACAGTCCAAGCAGTTTAGGTAGCTCAAGCAGCTCGGGTAGTTCAAGTAGCTCGAGCAGTTCGAGCAGTTCAGGTAGTTCAAGCAGTGGTTCTTCAGGCGGAGGTTATAGTTACTAATGGCATATGATGATAATCAAAATGAGAGTGCCCTTCCTACACCTAATAATAATAGTAAAAAATCTATAGATTTTTTACCAAAGTTTTTTAGGACGGAAGCAAATAGAAAATTCCTTCAAGGAACATTAGATCAACTAATTTCAGACGGAACTGCGGAAAAGGTTGACGGCTATGTTGGTAGAAAATTTACAAAGGGATATAGTTTATCAGATAACTATATTCCAGAAATTAATAAACAAAGAGAAGACTATCAATTAGAACCTTCTGTAACGCTAAGAGATAATTTAGAAAATATTGACTTTGTAAAAGATTACAAAGATTATATAAACACGTTAAAATATTTTGGATCAGATGTTTCTAATCATGATAAACTTAACACAGTAAATTCATACAGTTGGAATCCACACATTGATTTTGATAAATTTACCAATTTCCGCGAATATTATTGGCTACCAACTGGTCCGTTAAGTGTTCCTTTAAAAGGACAAGCAAGAGAAATTACTAGCACTTACGCTGTTACACTCGAAGATCAAGGCGATAATATTGCATATGTATTTAATGATGGATTCACAAGAAATCCAACACTCAAGTTATACAGGGGACAAACTTATCGTTTTGATATAGATACTCCGGGTCATCCAATTGCATTTTCTATAAGTAGAACATTTATACCCGGGCTTGCATTACTTGTAGCAGGAAAAGAAGGAGTAAGATCGTCTGGATTATTTGATGCAGAGCTATACGGCAATGAATATGATATCGGCGATTTTGTAGTTACTCCTGATGCCGGAAGTGTAAGTTTCGAAGCAGACGAAAATGTATCTACTTTATATAATGACGGTATTAGTAAGTTTAACGATACCGGCGACGAAATTGCAGTAGTATACATTGAAAAAGGCACAATAGAATTTACTATACCGACAAATGCTCCTAACAGACTATTTTATATTAGTCAAAATGATATCAATACAAGTGGACAAATTAGAATCTATGATGTAGAAGAAAATACGTTTTTAAACATTAAAAATGATATCTTAGGAAAAAAATATTACACTAGTTCAAACGGTATAGAATTAACTAATGGATTAAAAGTAGAATTTCCAGGCACAGTTATACCTGAAAAATATAGTACAGGTAAATGGTATGTAGAAGGCGTTGGTTCAGCAATAACACTAATTTCTGAATCTGATCTTACTATTCCGTCGACATACACAGATAATATACAAACACCGTTTGATACTGAGGCATTTGATACAATGCCATTCTCTACAGCTAATAATTTTCCGCTACAAAAAGATTACTTGCTTATTAATAGAGCTGCACAAGACAAAAATCCATGGTCAAGAAATAACAGATGGTTCCATAAACAAGTTGTATTACAGAGCTTTGAGTATAATGGCTTACCTGAAAACTTAGATGACAATTTTAGAGCAAAGCGTCCTATAATAGAATTTGAAGCAGGACTAAAATTATTTAATAATGGAACTTTTGCAAAAGCAGACGTAGACCTTGTAGACGATTTTACTACAGATGTCTTTAGTACTATTCAAGGACAACTAGGTTATATTATCGACTCAGTAGAAATTGCTGAAGGTATGAGAGTTTTGTTCACTAAAGACAACGATGTATTAGTGAGCGGAAAAATATTTGAGGTTAATTTTGTAACTATCGGTCAAGATAGAATTATAAATCTTATTGAAGTCGCAGATTCACTCCCGCTTGATTTAGAAACTGTATTTGTTAAAAATGGAAACAAATACTCAGGAAAAACACTACATTATCATAATTTAAATTGGACACTAGCACAAGACAAAACATCATTAAATCAAGCACCGCTGTTTGATTTATGTTGCCCTGAAGGCACTGCATACAGTGATAATTCGGTATTTGAAAGTTCTAATTTTTATGGTACTAAGATATTTTCATATAAACTAGGAGAAGGAATAACCGATACTGAATTAGGATTTCCTTTAGCATATAGAAATATCAGCAATGCCGGCGATATATTATTTGAATTTAACTTATTAACCGATAATTTTTCTTACCAAGAAAATGATGAATTGATATCTATAAATGTTGCTACAGCTAATCTTAGGAAGTATAAAAATAGAGATACATTTGAATATGTAAATGGATGGAATTCAACACCGTCTAGATTTAAACAATATGTTATAAAAAATATTGTTGTTGATAGCAATAATACAAATAATTTTAAAATAGATGTATACAATAAACCGCATCTTTTAGAAGATTTAAAAGTACACGTATATGTCAATAATACGTTACAATTTAAAAATAAAAATTATATTATTACAAAAAGCCGAAATTCAGTTATTATTAACTTTGTACAGGACTTGGCAGTTGATGATATATTAGAAATCAAAACACATAGTCAAGAAGCAAAAAATCAAAACGGATATTACGAACTTCCAATTTCTTTAGAAAGAAATCCGTTAAACGAAGATGTAACAGAATTTACCTTAGGAGAAGTATATGATCATGTAGACAGCATGATTGAAGATATACAAACTTTTGAAGGAGTTTATCCGGGCAACAGTAATCTTAGAGACGCAGGCAAAATTTATCAGTTTGGAAAAAGATTTGTTAAGCACGAAGCTGGTTTAGTTAATGCAATTTATCAGATAACAAATAAGAAATATAATCTACTTAAAGCAGTAGAATATTCTAATAAAGAATATGCAAAATTCAAAAAAATATTCATTGATACAGCTACTAATTTAGGTTATGACGGAACAACTAATAAGCATGTTGATAGAATTTTAAAAGATATTAATAACGATAAATCTAAGTCGCAACCATTTTACTTTAGTGACATGTTAGGGTATGGTAATGGTAATCGTATAGAATATAATGTAATCGACAAAGAAATTAATATTTTTCCTCTTACCCAAAGTTTTAAATTATCTGACTTTACGCCACAGTCGTTAATTGCATACATTAACGGAACAATGTTAGTACATGGAAGAGATTATAATTTTAATACAGACGGGTTTATTGAAATTACTGCTGACAAGGAAAATGGCGATACTATAGAGATATACGAATATAGCAGTACTGATGGATCTTTTATTGCACCAACACCGTCTAAATTAGGACTTTACCCTACTTGGAACCCTGAAATTGTTTTAGATGATACCGGAATCGAGAGCGTAGATATACTGATTTCAGGACCGTTTAAGGTATACGGCGAAGTTGACACAGGTGAAAAGAAAAATCTCCATGGGTGGTTTCATCCTGTATTTACGTCTAAAAATTCTGCACAGCAAAGTGATATTGCAGAAGGCGGCACAGGTAACGTAAACAGTATCTGGTTTAAAGGGTTAACAACGCAATTTTATGTGCCTGAAACAAACAGCACACTTGCAGGAAATGATAATTTAAATATTGAATTATACCCAATTGGTATACCTGTTATTAAAGGACATGACGGCAGTCAAGTTGCTTGTTACAAAGATTTTAGAGACGGTTTATTATTAGATTTAGAAAAGCGTATCTTCAATAATATTAAAATAAACTATGATGATAATGAATTTGATTTGTATAATTTTACAGGCGGCGCATTTAGAGGATTTAAAAACAACATAGACTCTATTAATAGTATATTACTGACTGATTTTATAACCTGGCAATCATCGTTAAAAGGTGACTATTCTGACAACAGTTTTTATGATAGGAATAACGGATTTACATTCAATTATAAAAGTTCAAATGGAATAAATGGATCGCAGATACCTGGTTTTTGGAGAGGCATATATAAACAAGCATTTGATACAGACCAACCACATTCCCATCCATGGGAAATGTTAGGCCTCCAAAAGAAACCTACGTGGTGGAATACAGTTTATGGGCCAGCACCTTATACAAGCAATAACTTATTATTATGGGAAGATCTTGAAAAAGGTAAAATTGCAGATCCTAATAATACAAGAATTGATAAAAGATTTGCACGACCTGGCTTAACAACTTTTATTCCAGTTGATAAAATTGGAAAATTAGTTCCGCCAGTAAAGACTAACTATATCGAAGGGTTCATCCAGCGGTTTGCAGATTCAGCATTTGAATTTGGCGATTATTCCCCAATAGAAAGTTCATGGCGTAAAAGTTCAGAATATCCATTCTCTATCTTAAAATCTATGTTACTATTAAATCCTGCTGAAACTATAGGCAAGGGCTTTGATTTATCTAGATCTACAAAAAACTTAGCAGGCCAGTATGTTTACAAAGATACGCAAAACAGTATAAAAAATACAGATATTATTTTCCCTAATACCTACGCAGATGATCAAAGAAATATTACTTGTGGTTTAATTAATTTTACATATAATCTTGTAGCAAGCGACATACTAAAAGTATATACAGATTATCAAAACGAAATTCAAAATTTACAAGTAAATTTATCATTTAGGTTAGGAAGTTTTTCGGATAAAAATAAACTTAATTTTGTTTTAGAAAGTAAAACTCCTAACAGAGATATTGGATCTAGTGGCATTTTCATCCCCCAAGAAAATTATAACTTAGTGTACAATGTAAGTTCACCTATAGATAATTTTATATATAGCGGCGTAATTATAGAAAAAACATCTAGCGGATTTAAGATAAGCGGATATAACCAAAAAAATTCTTACTTTAATTATTATTCACCTTTGTTTGGATCAACAAATTTTATTGTGACTGTAGGAGGTATAAGTGAAGAATATTCAAATTGGAGTGGTCTAACACCGTATAAAAAAGATCAAATTGTTTTTCAATTAAACACATATTACAGAGTAACACAAGATTTTACAAGTAGTGAACTATTTGATACAGAATTTTTAGCTAAGTTGCCTGCTTTACCTTCTATTGGTGGCCGAGCAGCTGAATTTTATAAAACTTTTGATACTGTCAATACAAAAAAACTTGCATATGGAACTATTCTTGGAAATATACAGGAAGTTGTTAGCTTTTTATTAGGATATGGAAAATATTTAGAAACCCAAGGATTTACTTTTGATGATGTTACCGATGAAGTTGTAAATGACTGGTCGTCTGTTACAAAAGAATTTATGTTTTGGACTACACAAGGATGGTCAAACGGAACAGTTATAAGTGTTAGCCCTAGTGCAAACCAATTATTATTCCAACAAGACTTTGCCGTAGTAGATGATGTATTTGACAGTTTCTATGATACATCAATAGTTTCTAGCAATGGCCAATTATTGGATAGAAATTTTAATAGTATCCTACGAGATCAAAATAATTTTGGCATTGTAATTAAAGATACGGACCTCGGACTATACGGTGCTGCATTACCAATTGTTCAAAAAGAACATGTTGTTGTTTTTGATAATAATACAATTTTTAATGATGTGATATATCATCCTGCATCTGGTTATAGACAAGAAAGAATTAAATTAAACGGTTATAAAGCTGCTGAATGGAACGGCAGTTTAAATATACCTGGATTTATTTACGATAATGCTGTTGTCAAAGAATTTGAAAATTATCAAGATTATAAAATAGGTGATTTAATTAAGTATAAAGAATATTATTATGTTGCAAAACAAAATGTTGTTGGCAGTGCAACTCTTGACTATAATCAATGGTATTTGTTAAATTCGAAACCAGTACCTGATTTAGTGAGTAATTTTGATTACAGAGTTGCACAATTTAATGATTTCTATGAAGTAAACACTGCTAGTTTTGATGATACGTTACATGACCTTTCTGCTAGATTAATTGGCTTCCAGAAAAGAAACTATCTAAGTAACTTAATAGTAGATGATGTAAGTCAATTAAAATTCTACAAAGGGTTTATTCAAGAAAAGGGAACAAAGAATTCTTTAAGTAAACTTTTTGAGCCACTAAGTGCTCAAGGAGAAGAAAGTCTAGAATTTTTTGAAGAATGGGCTGTACGAAGTGGAGTGTATGGTGCTTCTGAAAAAGTAAAACAAATAGAAATACCACTGACTGATACTAAGATGATCGAAAGCCCGCAACCGGTCCTATTTACAGATAATTTGCCAGCAGACAATTTTGATAACATATATAGAGTTTTGCCATCAGATCTTTTAGACAAACCGTTAGATTATACTAGTAATGTATTTCCTAGATTACAGGACACAACTGAATTTATTAAATCTTCTGGTTATGTTGATGAAAAGGACATCGATTTTGAAGCGGCAAGCGTAGACGATTTAGCTTTAGGAAACGTTAATGTATTTAAGTTAGGCGGATACTTACATTTAACTAATCAAGATAATAACGATTGGACAGTATATCAACATGTCGAAACAGGGTTAAATGCTACACAGTTGACAGAAGCAGATATATTAGATAGTCAAGGTAGATTAATTTTTGAATTACAATTAGATACTTGGGTAGGAGATAGTCTACAAATTGGAGAAATGATTGCTGTTCGAGGAGCAGATGAATATAGCTTTAACGGATTTTATAAAATTATCGATATAAGTCTAAATAAAATAGCTATCAAGATTCCACTTAGCAATGACATAAATGGTTTTATAAATGAAAGCTTAATAGTTACAAAATTACGTAAAGTAAGAATTCAAAATGCTAGCGAAGCAAATACAACAGTAGATCAGAATATATATGAAAACCAGAAGTTATGGATAGACAATATAGATTCAAATTGGCAAGTTATACAGAATCAAAAAGTATACTCTTTTTTACATCAGTATGATAATCCTAGCGACTGGGACAGCACACAACAAAAATTTACAGATTCAATGGCAGCAACAGACGATAATCGAAATGTTTTTGTATCGTCTGCAGGCGATGACAGCGGCAAGGTCTTTATATATAAAAGGTCAAATGAAAATGCAAACTTGCAATTACAACAAGTTTTATCATTTGACGAAATATCAGATTGGAAACCATTTACGGAATATAGAAACGGTGCAAGAATAAGATACGATGACAAATATTATCTACTTAATTTGACATTACAGCCCGATGAACGCTATACTAGTGAAGAAACTTTTAATAGTTTTAAATGGACAGAAATTGATTCTCCTAATGGCTATATGGATTACTTCGATCAATATGGAGCAAGCATTGATGTAAGCAGCGACGGCGAATATTTAGTAATCGGAGTTCCAAATGCATCTGGCGTAAAAACAAAATATCTAGGCGACTTTAATCCTGATGTAGAATATTTAAAACATGATGTTGTAAAATTTAGAGAAACTTTTTGGCAAGCAAATTTAACTGTGTTCCCTCAGATAGGAACACAGCCATTTTCTACTTTTGATAGCTATATCGATTTAACATCAAGAGATGATACAGATAGTACTAATTTACAGCTCTTAGTTTCGGGTAAATTTGGATTACCAACAGGAAATATAGACCATATATTAGTACGTGCTCCTTTAGACATGTATATAGGAACAAAAGGTCAAATTGGTGATCAACCTGGCGACAAAGTTAGTTTAGCATGGAACTCAGTAAGCTATGCATACCCTACACTAGATGCATATTTGCCTTTTGATAACCAGATATCAGAAATTACACCCGAATTTTTAAATCAAGAACACGAAATTATAGAAAAAATAGATTCGATTCTTTTTGTAGAAACATATGTTAGTTTACCCACAGTAGGTCAAATCGTAGAAACTGATACAGGATCGGGAGAAGTTTTTTACGTAGCAAGTTATAGAGATAGTGCTGTAATATATTTGAAAAACATTAATGGTATTATAGATATTACTGGAGAAATATTTGATCTTAACAATGGTAACTTTATAGGTTTTTATTCTCAAGAATCAACTTATGCAACTACGCCATCTGTAGGAGGATTTTGGTACATCAACACAGCTGAGTTTGACCAACAAGGAAATCTAATATCTGGTTTCACTTATGCAAACAATGGCAGATACCTAGATATAGGTAGGGGATTAGTGTATGCAGATACTAGACCTAGCAGCAATGACGATGTAACTAGACCTTTTGTATATTATAATATACAAAACACAGTACGTGATATAGGTAATTTTGTTCTTAATAAAAATCGTGTTAGCTTTCTAACAAATTTAAGTTATAGAGGTGATATTGCCGACGAAGAAAGCAACTTATGGGCAGTACGAGTCGGAAAATCTTATAGTGATTTATTAGATAACATAGGAGCATTAGTAGGTCCGGGCAATGAAAATAACAAAACTTTAAAATTAAAGTTTAATGAAACACAAGCTTTTATAGATGATGTTAATTCAAAAGGTTATAACATTAATGAATTAAATAATGAAAATAAACTGTATGATATTTGGGACGGGTATATAGATTTTGAATTTACAGAATTTGATTTTGTCGGTGAGCCATTTGAACCTGTTGTAGGAGATGTTATACAAGATGTACAATTTCCTAGAGACGGCCAAGGCGGACTTGCTCTTACTAGTAAAAGTACTAGTACAGCTCAAATTGTTAGCTACAGAAAACAATTTAATTCAGTCCGAGTTTATTTAAAAGTACTTTCCGGTTCATGGACACAGCTAAACAACATTGGTAAATTCCAAATACGAAGATTAGCAAATGAAGCAATCAGAGGCTCCGGCGATGTCGATCGTGTAATGGGTACTGTAGAGGATGTAGACAACAGTATAATACTAGGAACTGACAAAGTAGGAAAATTAATAGTATTTGAAAAAAATAGTCAAGACCCTACTGATGTGTTTATAGCAGTAGACAATGCAGAGATTTTAGAATCAGAATATTACTTCTTTGATGAAACTATAGAAGGCGGCATTAATAGATTATCTAATGCACCTAACAGTCTAAATAAAGATTGGTCTCAAGTGTATAATATCCCAGCAAATATTAGAGGAACTTCTAGCGGATTGTCTAACGAAGGTGCTGTAATTATCTATAGACGACAGCCTAATGGCCTATATGAATTTGACTACGTTTTAACAAGTCAGTATAAGCAAAATGAAAGAAATTTTGGCGATCAAGTTAAAATTAGAAAATTTGGGAATACCTACCATCTATTAGTTGGATCTAAAGGAGATTTAAATTCTTCTACAAGATTTGATCCAGGTAGTATAGAAGTTTTTACTCATGGCCCGACCGATAATGATAGATTTAAAGGGGAGTACCAGTCTACTGTATACCAACGAGGTGATATTGTTCTATATAAAGACAACTTTTATGTTGCAAATAAAGATACAGACGAAGGTATACAATTAAATATTCTAGATTCTGTTGTTTGGAACAATATTAGTTGGAAGTATGGTGTCGACGAAAACTATAGAGGAAACTGGGATAACACATATGGTTATGCAATAGGATCTATAGTCTTATATAATAATATGTTCTATGCAGCTAAAACAAATATTGCAGCAGGAACAGAGTTTACTGAAAATCTATGGGAACAAATTTCTAGTAGTATAGATTATCTAGGATACTTGCCTAACTTAACAGGTAATAATTTATTAGGTGAAGATGTTTTTGACCCAAATGAAAATATAATTGAATTTAGTAAAAGCTTTGATGTAAGTAAAAACGGAGAAATATTAGTTGTTACTGCACTGCTAGAATCTACAGATAGTACGTCAAATAAAAAAATAGCAATTTATAGGAAAGAAGATAGTAAGTATAAACTTTACGAAACTATTTCAGCGCCACTAAGTGGGTTTGAATTACAGGATCATGATTTAGATAAATTTGAAACAGATGTAGACGGCAATTGGGTCTATAGGGATACAGCTGGCGAAATTGCTACTCCGTCAACGGGTACAAGAACGTTAAATCCAAATGCTACTCCTGATGTTTTTGTAGATAAAACAAACTGGGCACATAAAGTAGCTATTAGTCCTGATGGTACACAGATAGTTATTAGTGTACTAAATGATAATACTAGAAAATATAAACAAGGACTAGTTTTAGTATACACTCAAAATAATGGATCTTTTACATCACAAGAACCACAATTTTTATATAGCCCACAAGGGGAAATTGCAGAAAACTTTGGCTACGAAATTGGGTTTACTGATGAAACTTTATTAATTACAAGCTTAAATGGCGATCAAAAGATCCCAACTAGATTCGACACATATGAAAATAGACTAACGGGTTATTTACTAGATACAAATTCAGAAGAAAGAACCGAAACTACATTCGACCTAGGATTTACTGAATTTAGAAATGTTGGCATAGACACTGGTGTTGTATACGTTTATGAAAACCTTTATAATTCTTACATATACAGCGAGCAATTTAAATTTGATAGTACTACAGCAGAATTTGGAAAAAATTTACTTGCAAAAAATAACCACGTTTATGTAGGCATTCCGTTTTATAATCTAGAAACTGAAAAAGGTATTCTAGTAGATTATAGAAAACCAAAAGGTAAAAAAGCATGGAATGAGTATAAACAAATTGTTTCACCAGTAAATTTAGAATTAATTGAAGGGGCATATCTGTATAACACAAAAGAAAACAGAATTGTTTCTTATGTTGATTATATAGATCCAATACAAGGAAAAATTGCAGGAATCGCAGAAACAAATATTACTTACAAAACTAGTAGTGATCCTGCATATTATAATGTTGGCAGTACCCTTGAAAGAGAAGTTGACCCAGACCAGACATGGTTCGACGACCATGTAGGACAAGTTTGGTGGAACATAAGCACTGCAAGATTTGATTATCCATACCAAGGAACAATTCTTGAACAAAAAAACACATGGTCAAAATTGACTGAAGGAGCATCAATAGATGTTTATGAATGGGTAGAAACGGATTATTTGCCAAGCCAGTATTCTAAACTTGCAGACACAGAAAAAGGAATTAAAATTGGTATTAGTGGACAACCAATTTATGGTGATAGTAAATTTAGTTCAAAATTAACTTATGATGAAGTAGCAAGAGTTTTTTCTACCAAGTATTACTTTTGGGTAAAAAATAAAAGAACTATACCTGAAATAAAAAATCGAACAATTAGTATTTTTGATATCGAGTCCTTAATACGCACACCTAGAGAAACTGGATATAGATATATTAGTTTTACTGGCCAGAATAGGATGATTTTAAACAATTTTGATAATTTAATATTAAGTAATGATATTGTTCTTAATGTCAAATATAAATCTAATCCTACTAAAGATTCAAACGAACACGTTGAATTTAAATTATTATCAGAAGGAGATAGCAATTCTAAACTAGATTTAGATATTGAGCGTAAATGGTTTGATAGTTTAATAGGCTTTGATACAAATAATAGGCCTGTTCCTGATACAAGCTTACCAAAAAGACAAAAGTATGGTATACTTAATCAGCCTCGTCAAACAATGTTTGTTAATAGAACAGAAGCTTTAAAACAAACAATAGAGAGAATAAATTTTAAGTTTGAAGAATTATTAATAGTTGACGATTATGATATTTCTGATTTATTATTGACTGATGAAACTCCTAGCATAGTATCGAGAGAGTATGACACAACTGTAGACACTTTTGAAGAACTACAGTTTGTAAGTACCAACAACGTTGCTCAAGCAAAATTGCAGCCAGTTATTTCAAATGGAAAAATAATAAGGATTGATGTAATTTCGTCTGGCAGAGGTTATAAAGTTCCGCCTTCTATTGAACTGCGCGGCAAAGGCACCGGCGCACAAATAGAATTAGTAATCAATAGTTTAGGCAATGTTACAGGTGCAACAATTATTTCTCAAGGATCCGGTTATGGCCCAGATACAAGTATTACTGTACGTAAATTTAGTGTACTTGTAAAATCAGATTCTACTGCAAACAGTATATGGAGTGTATATGGATACAACGAAATACAAAAAAATTGGTTCCGTCGGTTAAGTCAAGGCTTTGATGTAACAAAATACTGGGATTACAAGGATTGGTATGCACCGGGATATAACCAATTTACAAATATAAACTATGAAATCGATGCTTCTTATCAATTACAAACAATTAATCCAGAATTTAATAGTATTATTAAAATTAAAAATATTGGCGGATCCGGCTGGCTTTTATTAAAAAGAGTCGGTTCTAGTAATAGTGAAGATTATTCTGTAGATTACGAAACGATAGGACGAGAAAAAGGAACTATAACACTTTTGTCTACATTGTATGACAATGTAACTACAACAGTGGGATACGATAATAGAAGTTTTGATAGTGTACTATTTGATAATAATCCCTCTATAGAACTTAGAATAATATTTGAAACATTAAGAGATAAGATATTTGTAAATGATCTTGCTTATGAATATACAAATTTATTCTTCTGCGGATTACGCTATGCAGTTGCAGAACAACCTACACTAGATTGGGCATTTAAAACTAGTTTTATCAAGATTAATCACAATGTAGGAGACTTAGATCAACCTGCAACATTTAGAAATGATAATTTATCATATTTTAGAGATTATGTAGAAGAAGTAAAACCGTATAGCAGCAAAATACGTGAGTTCGTTACAAGACATAATAGATTAGAACCTACAAATACAGCAGTTACAGATTTTGACGCAGGTCCGTATTATAATGATGTTACTAAACAAATAGAAGCAATTAAATCTACAATACAAGAAGATAAACTTATAAAAGTAGATACTGTTTTAGATGAATATCCACGAAAATTCTTCACAGATAATATCGGCGCTCAAATACTAGAAATAAAAATTAAAAATGCAGGATCTGGATATATATTTCCTCCTAAAGTAATTATTGAAGATAATAATTCTAAAGCAGAAGCCGAAGCATTTATCGGATACGGTAAAGTTACAAAAATTATAGTTCGTAATCCAGGAGGGATGTTTATAACTCCTCCTAAGATTACTTTAGAAGGGTCACAAACTGATGACGGTGAAATTGCAACTGCATTTGCAATCCTAGGAAAAAGCTTAATAAGGACACCTAGTATAAAAGTTAAATTTGATAGAGTATCTGGAGATTATTTTGTTGAAGATTTGTTCCTAAGTGAAACATTTACTAGTTCGGGTATCGATGCTAACTTTGATCTTAAATGGCCTTTAGATTTAAATAAAAATAAAATTAAAGTGTTTGTAAATGATCAAGAAATGTTACGAAGTACTTACGTTGCAAGTAATGTTGAAAAAGTAGAAGATTACACCTATGAGCAAGGTAATATTTTATTTGCTACACCTCCAGCATCGAATGCTGCAATCAGAGTGGAATATTATAAACCATTAAGTTTGTTAGATGCAGCAGATAGAATAAAATTTGCATATAATCCTACAAACAATATGTTTGGTAAAGATCTAAATCAATTAATGACAGGCATAGATTACGGCGGCGTTGAAGTAAAAAGTTTTGATTTTGGCGGACCAAGCGGATGGGACAGTCAACCTTGGTATACAGACGCATGGGACATATATGAGAATACGTTTGAGGACGAAATTTTTATATCTGATGGCTCTACAATTGCTGTAGAACTAAGAGCTCCTCTTGAAGAAGACGTAGTTTATAATTTATATAGAAATGGGGTAAGAATTGACGATCCTAAGTTTGACGAAGATGCAGCTACAAATTCTTATGCAATAGTTAATAGTATCATAGGTGATGGTAATACTACAATTATTGAAACTCAAAATTTAGGAATAGCATTAAATGACGGAGACGTATTAGTTGTAAGAAAAATTACAAGTGACGGTAGTGTTGCTCCTGATTTAGACAGCTATGATAGTGCTTTACAAGGCGGAGATTTAGCTTATACTACAGCAGCAGGTATAAATGCAGAAGAAATAATCACAGACGGTGATTTGTTTGTTTCTACTTCTCGAGCAAAAACAGAAGAATTAGTGCCAGGATCTGTTTTTGATACATTAGACTTAAAGGTTTTTACAAGAAAGTCTGGTAGTCAAGGATTAATAACTTGCAAAAACTTTAGAACACGAAGTACAGGATCATTTACTTATAATTTTGATATACTTCCGGGAACTATAGATAGTATACTTGTAAAATATGATGGTAAGTTATTAGATAAGTCAGAATTTAATGTAAACTGGCCAGCAAAACAGCTAACGGTAGATGTAGAAGCTCACAAAACTTTGTCTATTATATTACAAGAAGATACTACATCTACTAACATAATAGACAGTGGAGAATTACTAATAACAGAACAAGAGCAATATGATTTTGTAATAGACTACGAATACACTGATAAAACTGCTCTAAGTGTAACTCTAAACGGTGATATACAAGACATAACTATATTCGATTATTCAACAATTGTTGAAGGTGATAATAGACTAGCATTCAGACTTACTGATCCAGCAACGCTAGGACAAACATTAAATTATACAATATTGTCAGACAATGAAACTGTTAATTATAGTCAAATTATTACTGATGAATTTGTAGCAACAGGCAGCCAAGAAGTATTTACATTAGGCCAAGCACCATTTTATGCACTTCCTACTGAACATAATACTGTTGTACGAGTTGATCAAAAAGTTCTTAATAGTGGGTATAGTAAGAACTTTGTCATACCTGAAAACAACCAAAGAGAATATCAGTTAGAATTATTCCAACAGCCGGCAGGGTCTTTGGATGCAGAAACTATGCTAGTCTTTTTAAACGGACAGCAAATTTTTACACCAACAGAATGGCGCTTAGATATTTCTAATAGTTCTATCATACTAGGAGATGAGTACGGACAACCAGGCGATACAATTGAAGTTTACAATATAGCCGAGAGCGAGTACATTATTAGCGGAAATCAAATTACACTTAAAGATACTCCTGCTAATAACGCAAATATCTATGTTACACAATTTAGTAATCATAACTTAAAGGAAATAGAAAAAATACAATATGATATTGTAAAACGAGAAGCACTCATTACTGACACTGAACTAAGCACATACTTTAGACTAACAGCAGGTGAAATACAATTAAGAGCTCCCGCTATTGATGCACAATATGTCTGGGTCAATAAAAATGGAGAGTTGTTAACACCTAGTGTTGATTATTTTATTACTGACGACAAAATGAGATTGCGATTAGAAACTATTCCAAACGAAAATGACACAATAGAAATAATTCATTTTACTGCAAATCTAACAGTAGAAGGATTTGCATACAGACAGTTCAAAGATATACTTAATAGAACGCACTACAAAAGACTAGATGCACATTCTACAGTATTAGTAGAAGATTTGGCATATAATGATCTTAGAATAGAAGTAAAAAATGGAGAAGATTTGCCAATGCCTGACAAAGGAAAAAATCTTCCAGGCATCATTTTCATTAACGGTGAAAGAATAGAATATTTTGTTAAAGAAGAAAATACATTACGCCAGATAAGAAGAGGAACACTAGGCACCGGAGTGCCAGAGATTCACATTACTGGCCAAAAGGTATTTAATCAAAACAAAGATAAAACTGTACCTTACAAAGATCAAAATTTAGTTGCAAATCTAATTGCCGACGGTGCAAGCACTACGTTTACTATAGGATATAATATAGATAGTATTAACGAAATTGAAGTATTTGCTGCTGGTAAGCGGTTGCGTAAAAATGAAATAGCTGTATTTGATCAGAATAAGGCCTTAACCAGCCCAGCTGGAGACATAATTTTACCAGCAGAGTTTAGTGTTGATACAGAAAATAACACAATAACGTTATTAGATACTCCACAAGAAAATTCAAGGGTTACAATAATAAAAAGACAAGGTCAAGTATGGACTAAGGACAACGAGATGCTAGGAAATTCACAAAATTCAATAGCAAGATTCTTACGTGCTGGCACATATGAACAACCTTAATAAATACAGTATAGGATAATTTGGATAATATAATGCAAGAAAATCATGGAATATTAGTACAAGGTCACATTAAAATATTTGACCCTGAATCACAAGAGGTATACATTAACAAGCGTAATGCAATCCATTATGAAAACATGAGCATTGCATTAGCTGAAAGTCTTGCAAATGCAGGTGAAGGATTTATATATGAGATGAGTTTTGGTAATGGAGGAACAAACATTGATCCAACAGGTATTATAACATACTTAACGCCAAACTCAACAGGAACAAATGCAGCACTTTACAATCAGACTTTTACTAAAGTTGTTGATGATGCTAGTGTAAACAATATAGATCCTACAAGGAATAAAATTGAAACAAGGCATTTAAGTGGAACAAACTATACCGATATTCTTGTAAGTTGTTTACTAGATTACGGAGAACCAGATGGACAACAGGCATTTGATACAGCAAGTAACACAAATGATGTTTATGTATTTGATGAATTAGGGTTAAAAAGTTATAGTCCTGATGGCTCTGGCAGACTGATTACTCATGTTATTTTCCATCCTGTACAAAAGTCACTTAACCGTTTGATACAGATTGATTATACAGTAAGAGTACAGAGTTTGACAGGATAAAAATATGGCATATCAAATTAGTTATACAGATATTGTAAACAAAGGAACAATAATAGTAGAAGATGCTACTCTTAATGAAGAGACAAGCTTAACTATACCCGGCCGTAACGTTACTTCGTACGGTCAGGCTATTGCAGAAAATTTTTTACATCTCTTAGAAAATTTTGCAAATAATAATTCCCCAGATCGACCAGTAGAAGGGCAGTTATGGTATGATAGTAGTGAAGGCGTTAATCAACTTAAAGTATATGATGGCACAACATGGACTGCTAGTGGAGGATTGAAGAAAAGCACAAGTCAACCAGAAGTATCTAATAGCATATCAGGTGATCTGTGGGTAAACACAGATAGTCAGCAGTTATATTTGTTTACTGGCGCTGCTTGGGTGTTAGTTGGTCCAGAATTTAGTGACGGACTGTTAACAGGTACACAATCTGAAAATATTATAGGCGCTAATGATAGTGTTTATTCAGTATTAACTATTAAAATTAAAGATAAGCCTGCAATAATTATATCAGACAGCGACTTTGTGCCTAAAACAGTAATTCCAGGTTTTAGACAAGGTATAAAGGCTGGCATGAATATTACTAACCAGCCTTTAGTTAATGACACTTTAAAATATAATGGTATTTCTGAAAAAGCAGAAGCACTTATTATTGGTGAAGAAGTTGTACCTGCAATAAATTTCCTTAGAGGCAATGCAATAAGCCAAACAAGTTTTCCTTTAATAGTAAAAAATGACGAAGGAGTATCAGTTGGTTCAGGAAATCAACTAAAAGTTGCTGTAGAAAATGAAGCAATAATTTTGCAACAAAATATTGTAGGATCTAATATTGATTTTAGGTTGAAAACATCCAATGGATTACCTACAGTTATGCGATTAGATTCTGAAGGGTTTGTTGGAATTAATACCACTGCACCAGAAACAGAATTAGATGTCAAAGGTGATATAACAATATCTCCTAGAGATGGTTCTCCAGAATCTGGCATACTTAACATAACTAGCACTAACAACAGCACAAGTATAAACAGCGGTTCTATTACAACCAGCGGCGGCGCCGGAATTGCTTTAAATTTATTTGTCGGCGGCAACGTAGATATAGGAGGAATATTACAAACAGGAAATATTGCTCCCGATACGTCTGGTACAAGAAATGTTGGTACAACAAATAACAAATATGATCAAATTTTTGCTAATACCTTTATAGGTAATGTACAAGGTAATGTTAGTGGTACAATTACTGGTAGAGCAGGGTCTGCAGATAGACTTTCGGCTGCAACTACATTTTCTGTAACAGGTGATGTAGAAAACAATAGTTTTGAATTTGACGGCCAAGAAGGCGGCACCAGTAAATCTTTTAACATAAAGGTTGCTAACAGTTTTATTGCTAATAAAGATTTAACATTTGAAGCATCTAATGCAGACGAATTATTGCTAAATGCAACAACTGGAACAACTGGTGTATATAGAATATCAAAAAGAAATTTCCTTAAAAGTCTTCCTTTAGTTCCGCCAGGTGCAATAATGCCCTATGGCGGAGAAAATGCTCCCCAAGGATGGTTATTTTGCGACGGCTCAGAAGTTTTAAAATCAGATTATACTGAGTTGTTTGTTGCAATTGGATTTAACTTTAAAGACGCAACTTTGCTTGCAGATGATGGAGTAAACAGTTTTGCACTTCCAGATTTGCGCGGACGATTTGCATTAGGTTTAGACAATATGGGAGGACAATCTGCAAACAGAGTTACCGATATTGCAGCAGATGCAATAGGCGGAAATGCAGGAAGAGAAGCAAGTACAATTAACACAGATAATTTACCTGAACACGAGCACGATATGGAAGCGCCGTCAGGAACGCAATATTATGGACTGCGAGTAGGCGCAGGCGAACCAGTTGATGAAGAAGCAATAACATTTACAATAGATCCAGGCACAGGAGGAACTCAAGCATTTCCTGCAAGTGGTGGCGTAAAAACTACAGGGGACCTTAATCAACCAATAGAAACTATGAATCCATTTTTATCTGTAAACTACATAATATATACTGGAGAATAAAGTGAGTTATCAACTAAACAAAACAGACGGAACGTTACTTACTGAATTAATAGATGGACAAATTGATAATTCGTCTACTAACCTTGTTTTAGTTGGCAGAAACTACTCAGGATACGGCGAAGCGTTTAATGAAAACTTTATTAAACTACTTGAAAATTTTGCTAACACTTCGGCTCCTACTAATCCGTTAGTAGGTCAACTATGGTATGACAAGTCAGACGAAAGATTAAAAATCTATGACGGCACAACATGGAAAGCCAGTGGCGGCCCTTATGTACAGAATACTAGACCGCAAATGGTCGCTGGCGATTTATGGATTGATAATTTAAAAAATCAACTTTATGCATTTGATGGCAATGATTTAATTTTAGTTGGACCGCAATATACTGAATCACAAGATGTGAGTGGATTTAAAATTGAAAGCATACTAGATACTCAATCTCGATCAAGAACACTGGCAAATTTATATATCGGCGGCGAACTAGTTGCTGTGTTAAGCGGATTAACATTTACGCCTGTTTATAGCCAAAGAATTTTAGGATTAGTAACAGATGATAATCCATCTGGAATAATAAATGAAGGCATAAATGTAATTAACGCTACTAATTTTAGATTTTATGGTACTGCTAGTGGTGCTAATGCTCTTATTACAGGAGCTGGCGTTATAAGAACAGCTGATCAATTTTTGCCTTCGGACGCTAACGGAGTTACCGTCGGTACACTAACAATTCAAAACTCAGGTGGATTAACAGTCGGTCTATCACAAAACCATGTTCAAAAAGTTGTTGGTCCAAGATTTTATTTTGAAAATCAATTATTAGATAATGATATAAGTTTGCGTGTTAGAACTACGCCATCGGGTGCAGTTATTGTTGATGCATTGTACATAGATGCATCAACAGAACGTGTAGGCATTTTTACAAATACACCTCAGTATACTTTAGATGTAAACGGGGACTTAAGAGTAACCGGAGACTTAGTTGTCGAAGGCGACAGAGTTGCACTTGATGTACAAACTCTAAGAGTTGAAGATAAAATTATTGAAATTGGTGTATTAAACGATAGTACAGAACTTACTAATATACAAGCAGATGCATCTGGTATTAGCGTTAACAGTAGTGCAGGAAGTAAAGATATACTTTGGAAAAATGTTACAAATGCATTTACATCGAACGTAAACTTTGACTTACTTAATACTACATCAAGTTATAAGATTGGCGGAGTAGATAAACTTACTAATACAACAATCGATCCTAGTATTGTTACTGCAACTGGTATTACCAGAGTAGGTCAACTACAGAACTTAGAAGTACAAGGTACAATTACAATTAATAATACTGTACAAAGTGCTACTACACTTAATGTTATAGCAAACGGCGCAGATATTGACGGCAGAGGAATTTTAATTACAGGTGCCGGCGACATACATGTTACAGATAACCAAAAAATAACAGGTTTAGCTAATCCTACCCAGAATCAAGATGCAGCTACAAAAATCTATACAGATACTCAAATCGCAATTGAACCAATTGTGTTTTCTATGGATATTACAGGTTTAGGCATAGGTGCAACATTATATTCTAACTTAATCACATATTTAAATGACTTATATCCTGCTGCATTAGGAAATGCTGGTAAACCAGCTAAGATACATGCAACGTCTTATTCTGGTGCTACAGTTAGTGGTATTAATGTATCTGTTGCAGATACTAATACAGAAGTTTTACAAAAATCATTTATAGAAGTTGATCTAGCCGGAGGCGGCACAGGTGCAGTTGTACAGGATATTGTAGCAAATGCTACTGCATCTGGTAGTGCTACGCTTACACCATCTAGACAACTTATTACTTTTTCTTCAGATGGTGCTGCATGGAATTTTGTTAGTGACACTGCATATCCATAAAAACGATAAATATAAATAAGTATATTACTTAGGGGCTTGACAAAAAATGGCGTATCAAATTGATAGATATAATAACACACTGTTAACAACAGTAGAAGACGGTACAGTAGATCAAACAACTGATCTTAAATTTATCGGAAAAAATTATGCTGGTTACGGCGAAATACAAAATGAAAACTTTTTGTTTTTGCTAGAAAACTTTAGCGGAGCAAATCAACCAGCAAGACCAATAAGCGGTCAAGTTTGGTTTGACAGTGGTAACAGTAAATTAAAATTTTATGACGGAACACAATGGCGAACTACCGGCGGCGCCGAAGTTGGTGCAGATGACCCTGCAGGACTTACAGAAGGTGACTTTTGGTGGGATAACACTAATGATCAGTTATATGTCTATAATGGCACTGCTTTTGTTTTAATTGGTCCACAAAACGCTGGCGAAGGCGTGACACAGATGCAAAGTCGTGAAGTACTAGATAGTGGCGGAGCAACTAGAAGCGTAATTGCAGCAACAGTAAATGACAACGTTGTATCTATAATTAGCTTTGACTATTTTGTGTTAAATGCAAGTGAAACATCTTTGAGTGATGCAGGATATAGCACTATATATAACGGTATTACTTTGCCAAATTATACAACAGCATCTTATACTCCATTTACAACACCGCGCCAAAGTTTTGGAGGAACTGCATTAGATTCAGATAGATTGCAAGGATTAACGGCAAATCAATTTATACAAACGTCAAATCCTACATTTACTACTTCGGTATCATTTCCAGATCAAGGCATACAAATAGGAGACAGTCAAGACTTAAGAATATTTGTAGAAAATGGAACTGAAGCTGTTATTTCAAATATTACAGGTTTAAATAGTAAGATAAAATTTAAAGCAACAAATAGCAGTGGTGTAGAAACTCATATTGCAACACTTACTAGTACAGGGTTAAATCCATCTATAAATAATAATTATGATTTAGGTAGTGCATCGTTAACATGGAACGATATATATGCAAGTAGTTTTGTTGGAGTTGCAACTAAAGCAGCGTCATTAAACGACGGATCAGGAAATTATAGAACAGCGTCTGTAGGAACAGCTAATAATACAATTGCAGTTCGTGACGCTACGGGCAACATAGCAGCAAATTTATTCCAAGGTACTGCTACTCAAGCACGATATGCTGACTTAGCAGAAAAATATTCAACTAGTGGAGAACTTCAAGCGGGAACTGTAGTTTGCGTATGCGAGCATGAAGACCATGAAGTTGAAGAAACATCCCGAGGCCGCATAGCAATTGGAGTTGTGTCTACTGATCCTGCATTTATGATGAATAGCGAAGCTGACGGCCAATACATCGGACTAAAAGGAAGACTGCCAGTACGAGTTGTAGGCACAGTTAAAAAAGGCCAATCAGTTTATGTAGACGATAACGGATGTGCAAGTACACTAATGAATGGAGGCAGCTTAGTAGGTATTGCTTTAGAATCTAGTGACGAGGCAGAAGAAAAACTGATAGAATGTGTTCTCAAGGTATAAAGGATTATCATGCAAGAAGTTACCGCAGCAAGAATTAATAACCTACAATCTAGGATTGAACTAATTTTAGGTAATGGCTCCGGTACAACCGGTTATGGACAGATCATACAAAGTTCTCAAGTGTTACCGGGAGATTTAATTGATGCTGATAACTTAAATAATTTATACATAGATATTGTAAAAGCTAGAATTCACCAAGTTGGTCCGAGTGACCCTAGTGTTACAGAAATTCAAACAGTTTTAGAAAATCAAAACGTAATTGCAGACGATACTTCGTTTATTATTAATAATGACGGGATAGAAACTGAAGACCCACAAGGAACAAAAAAGGGTATTGCAGATTTTGAAACGTTGATGGGCAAGACTGAAACTGACAAAAATAATGTTCATCCTAGCCAAGCAAGCTCTCAGACAGCAGTTACTTCAACAAGAACGAGTAATTGGAATAGTTTAATATTTCATGAGTTTACTGTAACGTTTGGCAGTAGCGATGCTAGACGCCACTATTTTAATACAGGCGGCGAAATTAGAATTGACCCGACTAACGAAAATGCTAGCACTCCTAAAGGTTTAGATTGGGCAGCATTAACAAACGAAGTAGGAATAGTAAGATTTAACAGTTCTGCTACAACTGCTACTACTGGAAGTGGAACTAGCGTAGGTAATTTTACTTTAACTAGCGGATATCAAACTATATATACTAAAATTGGTGCAGGATCTTACAGTGGTGTGTATGCAGGGAATATTTTTATAATAAAAGCAAGAGCAGTAAGTGAAACCCAACTATCTTTTAGAGTTGAATTTAACGATGTTGCAGCTGACGGTAATGTAGATAATAATGTTGACGGAACTCTAAGAAGTTTAATTACGTTGTATAGAGCTACTGGAGACGTAACTGTTCCAGCACCGGGCGTATTTACAAATGTTGACCTAACAGGTCAAGCACCAACTGACGGCTCTTCATATGTATTGACACCGAGTGTGTCTGCAGTTAACGAAGGATCGGCATTTACTGTTACATTAAGTACATTTAATGTTCCATCAGGAAGCACAGTACCGTATACTATTACAGGTGTAAGTGCTGCTGACCTAGTATCAGGCGAGTTAACAGGTAATTTTACAGTTAATAGCAATGGTATAGGAATAGCAACTTTTGCAGTCGTAGCAGATTCTGAATCAGAAGGAATAGAAACATTTGAAATTGCACTAGATAATAGTCTAGCACGAACATCTATTTTGATAAATGACAGCAGTGCAGCAGCAGGTGATGCAACATACACAGTCACTCCGAGTTCAACAAGTATGAATGAAGGCGGCACAGTTAGTTTCATACTAACAACTACTAACGTAACAAACGGTACACAAGTACCATTTACTATAACTGGAATTCAACGTGAAGACCTTTCAGACGGAACTTACACCTTAGATGATTGGTATAACGAATTTCAAAATTCATTGCTTGCGGGCCTAACTAAAGAAGAAGCGATAGAAGGTTTTAATTTTATATATACGTATTATAATTCAAACAATGAATATCAAACACAAAATTATGGTACAAGATATGGACTGTTTAGACTGCCCGATGCAGCCGGAATAGCATATTGGACACCAAGATATATACGTCAGTATAATAGAAATGTATCCGCTTGGGAAAACATATTCTGGAGTGCTGTAAATGGTAGCGACAAGATACGGTATGAAATACAGGCAAACGGAACTGAAACTGACTCCTCAAGATCACTTACACCTAACAAAACATACTTAATTGGTACTGGAAGCGGATCAGGAGTAACATATACTTGGGACGACTGGTATGACGAGTTCCAGCCAGTGTTCAACTGGACTTCAACAAAAGAATCAGTACTAGCAGATAAAGACTTTATACAAAACTTATTTGAAAGTAATGATGAATTTAATACATCTATAGGCACTAGATATGGCTTACATAGAAAAGGAAGAGCATACGGTATAGCATATTGGACAAATGCTATACAGGAAGGCGCTTCTCGAACAACAACAATGGATAACTTTTTCTACCAGGCTGGTCGAGAAACTGAGACCTTTGGCGGATTAACTGGCCTTGAAGCTTCTACAACACAAGATAAACCATTCATAACTGCAGGCAACGGTGTTGTATATGATAGAGGCAATTTTGGAACAGTAGGAAATAGGGGTACTCCTGGAGGCACTCTATCAGACGAATTACAAGATGCATTTACAGTCTATGCTAATACAGCAATAAAGAATTACAACCCAGTAGCAGATGTAATTACTGAAGGCCAAGAAGTAATGACGCTAACAATAGATAATACATCAATATCTGCAAGTATTACAATAAATGATACAAGTACCGACGGCGAAGAACCACCAATTGAAATAGATCCTCCTACTATCACTAGCTGGTCATTTAATAGAAGTGTTGCATACTGGGGAGATCCTGTTTTTGCAACATGGAATGTGGTAAATGCTGACACTGTTACTGTAACTCTAGGAGGACTAGGAGTATCACAGCTCGATACCTACGCTACGCTTAACGGAAGTAGTGATATAATAATATTTGAAGAAGCAGACGGAACAGGCAATGTTACTGCTACAATTACAGCATCTAATGCAGGCGGCAATGTTACTGCAACAGTAACTATACCAGTTAATGCACCAGAACCTACAATTAGTGCATTTTATCCAGAACCATTTGGCGATGTAGAAATAAACACACCAGTTAGACTAATTTATCAAGTTGCAAATGCATCTTCCGCAAGTATTGTAACCAATTATGACGTGAATTATAGTGATTTAGCTCTACCAAGTGGGTCTACAGGTGCAACATCATTTACAATAGAAGATGTAGGAACAAAAACTGCTACTCTTACTATACAAAATAGTCAAGGAACTACAGCAGCTCAAACAGTAAGTTTTGAAGTATTTGGATCAGTTGACCCTACTCCTCCAACTTGGCTGGTAGAACCTGAATGGTCGGGTATTGTAGGGACTGCCCTATTTGGATCAACAGGTAGAGGATTTATACAGGCAGAAGGTGATATTGACTCAGTAGAATACACGATTACAGGACCTTCAGGAACAGCAACAGATGTTGTAAATTATACTCCAGGGGCTTTCTATTTTACTCCTAATTATGGATTCACAGCAGAAGGAGACCACACTGTGACAATGACGGTGACAGGGCCCGGTGGCTCGATTACCGGACAAGACACAATAACAGTGTTACCTGATCCATCTTAAAAAATGAATACGTAACAGGAAATAAATAGTATTAAGGAGTAAAAGATTGCCTAATATTGTTATTACAGCATCGCGATTTAACGATCTCTACGGAAGAGTACGCCAAATACTTGGTAGTGCATCAGGTCCAACATATGACTGGGACGACTGGTATGATGAATTTAAATCAACCTACTGGAGCGGTGCCTCTAAGAGTAATGTACTAGTAGCTAAAGACTTTATATTAAATCTTTATGAGAGTAATGACTCTTTTAGCACAAGTCTCGGCACAAGATATGGACTATACAGAAAAGCAAGAGCTGTAGGCATAGCTTATTGGGTAAATGACATTGTTGCACTTGGATATAGTCAATCACAAACTTTAAGTAACTTCTTTTACGCCGCACAATTTTCAACAGTTGTACAAGTAGACGGTCTAACAGATGCTCAACGAGTCCTAACTCCTAGTAAAAGTCCTTTAGATTTTGGAAAAGGAACTGTAGTATCAGATAGGGGAGAAGCAGGGTACGGATACGGACAAACACTGTTAAGCTCTAGTGTTAATAATACAATAGACGTAGTTGATGATATCGAATATATTAAGTTATATAAGGATATAGTTCGTATAGATGCACATCAAAATGGATCGGGTATAAGTATTGATCCGTATGTAGTAGGCGATTATGCAATAAATTTAGGATCAACTGATAAAGTAGAAGACGCATACATATCAAATTTAGAAACAAAAGTTGCAAGTTTAGACGCTAACAGATTCGATATAGACATTGTTAATCAGGCAGATATAGTTCCGTTGTTTGTACCTAGTGGACAATTTGTACTAGCATCTTCAAGAAGCTTACAATGGCGAACATCTATAAGTCATATTTTTACAGTAATTTTCCCAAACGAAGCATTAACAAATAGTTTCTTCAATGCAGGCGGCGAAATAAGATCAGCTTTATCGCTATCATATACTGGTGGAGAATTAAAAACTAACAGATGGAAAAATTTAATGGCAGCTGTTGGTCAAATAAGAATAGGTTATAATAAAACACGCGATTCAAACGGAATTACATCTACAAAAGGTTATGCAGATCTAAGTACTACTTATACAAGGATCTATTCAAGTAATAGTGCTACTAGTTATTCAAATAATCAAATAATTATTGATGCATTAATGGTCAATAATAGTACCATGCAAATAAAAATACAATGCCAAGATTTCCACGGCGAAACTATAGACGAATATGTTAAAGGAACAACATCTACTCAAATGTTCCTAGCTGTACCTAACGGTGAAATACTAATCAATGGCCAAACTTTAGATACAGTAGTATACAGCGGCGTTATTACAGGCACTACAATATCTAATCTATAAGCCAATCTTTCCTTGACAAACCAAAAAATCTGTTATATACTATAAGTTAACGTATAATAGGAGAATCTCTATGGACGAACGCTTGCAAAAAGCACTTGACTTTAGTAATTACATGGTTACATTCAATAACCAAAAAAGAGTTTTAAAAGAAAAATATAACCAAGAACTACTTTACTATCATAGTGGAGCTCAGTTTACAGTAACACGAGAATTAATTAATTTTTGTTACACATTATTATCGACAGGAAATACCGAAATTATTCTTATTGATGATAATAAATTTCCTGTACAAGTTACAGATCTCGAAGAGTTCCAGACAGAAATTCTTAATGTATACTTTAATGCATCAAACGATTATTACAATGAATTTGTTGCATTGAAAACAAAACGATCAACAGAAAAGTTAGTAGATCAAATAAATGAGTAAAGGTATTATAGTTTTTGCTAGAAATAATAGTAACATTGATTATGTAAAACAAGCTGTTTTCCTAGCCAAAAAAGCAAAACAACATCTTAATCTACCTACTTCTATTATTACGGATGGAGTTGATTATTTGAAAAAAACCTTTGATGAAAATGTTTTTGATAAAATAATAGAAATTGATCACGATAATACAAAGAACTTACGTAATTTTTTTGATGGAGGATTATCATCAAAGTCTGATAATTTTAAAAACTCCTCAAGATCGTCAGCATATGATCTAACACCATACGACGAAACACTTTTGTTAGATAGTGATTTTATTATATCTAACGATTTGTTCTTAAATTGTTTCGAAAGCACCCATGACTTATTATTATATAAAGATTCTTATGATTTAAGTAATACTAGAAACACTAAAGAGTTTGAGTTTATCAGCGATAGCGGCTGTGAATTTTATTGGGCAACTTGTGTATTTTTTAGAAAATGCGATACAAACAAAATGTTTTTTGATTTGATAAAACATATTCAGCAAGAGTGGCATCATTACAGAAGAATTTATCAAATTCAGTCGTTGTTGTTTAGAAACGACTTTGCATTTAGTATTGCAATACATATTTTAAATGGATTTCAAAAAGGAGAGTTTGCAGCTAAGATGCCAGGAAAACTAACATATGTTACAGACCAAGATATTTTATGGAATGTAACTGACGAAAATATGCTTTTTTTAGTTGCAAAAAAAGATTACCTCGGCGAATATCATGCTATTTCTACAAAAAAATTAAATGTACATGTTATGAATAAATTTAGTTTGTCGCGTATAATAGACAAGGAACTAGCAAATGAACAATAAAGGTTTTTTAGTATTAGCACAAAATTCTTCTTCTGGTGATTATATTATTCAATCTTGTCTTTTAGCAATGAGCTTAAAGGCTACAAACAATGCACCTATTAGTATTGTAACAGATGACGAAGTACCAGATAATTATAAATTCTTGTTTGATAACATTATTCCTATTCCGTTTGGTGATGATGCAAAAGACAAAGATTGGAAAATAGAAAATAGATGGAAACTGTATCATGCTACACCGTATGAGGAAACAATTGTTTTAGATACAGATATGTTAGTGTTAGAAAACTTAGACTCGTGGTGGCAATTTTTAGAAAATTACGATGTATACTATACAAGTAAAGTTTATGATTACAGAGGAAATATAGCAGATACAAGTTATTATAGAAAAGCATTTATTGATAATAATCTTCCTAATCTTTTTTCTGGATTTCATTATTTTAAGAAGAATGAATTTGCTCAAAATTTTTATAAAGAAGTAGAATTAATTGTTAAAAATTATGAAGAATTTTATAAAATAGAGCTAGATAAATTTACTCCTAACTTTGCTAGTATGGATATAGTTGCTGCTATTGCGTCAATAAATTTAAATTGCACTAGTAAAATAACAAACAAGTATGTCAAAAATCCTACATTCACTCACATGAAGCCGTATTGTCAAGGCTGGGAACAAGTAACCCAGAGTTGGTTAGATAAAGTAGGATGTTATGTTAATCCTAAATGTGAAATAAAAATAGGAAATTTTTTACAGTCAGGTATATTACACTACACAGAAAATGAGTTTGTAAATAAAACTCCCGTGCTAGAAAGATACAAGGTGTTACTCAATGTCTAATTTAAGAGAATTACTCGATAGTATTAAAGTACAGCAAGCACAGCAAAATGAAAGCTATGTTTCTTATGAAAAATCAACCGGCAAAATATATAAAATTACCAATCGTAGACCTATCGACACCGAATACGAAATAGTTTCAGTTGCTACAGAAATTGTAAAGCCTATTTTAGAAGGAACTAAAAGTGTCTCAGATTTTGTAGTTGTATATGATTTTTCATTAAAACAGGTCGTCGTAAAAGAAATTAACTACGAAGATCATTATAATAGTGCTGAATCTTTTATCCATGAATTCTCGAGAACTATTAATGGCGGCGAAGGACATTTTAACTTAGAAAAAATATACGACGGTGTAAGTATAGATATTTTTATCAAACAAGATAGATATAGGAAAGATCAATTAGTCTTTTTTAACAACAATGTTTATAGATTTTTAAAAGACAACGAACTAGGTGAAGATCTTAATTTTGACAATGCATTGCTTTTTGTTGAAGATGTAAAGTTGTCAGATATATCAACAAGAGATCATGTAATATCTTTAGAAGTCACTGTGCCAATATATGACGGAATACATGTTGATGTATGGTATAAAGAACTAGATCACGTGACTGGACAACATGTCTATCATAATGGCAATGTGTACAAAATTAAAAAAGATCAGAAAAAGAATACAAACTTTAGCAAACGTAATTGTGAATTAATTGTAGAAAACGTAATTCTATATGATGATAGTAATAAAGATCTTAAATTTCAAGATCCGACTACTGTAGGAGATAAGTTTTTAGATAATAATAAATTATATATGATTGATATAAATGAACTTGTACATAAACACACTTTTGGAGACATTTTTTTCTATTCTGGAAATAATTTAATAGAATACAATAATGATGGGTTTAGTGTTATAAATTTAACTACTAAAGACATTTATTCTATAGAAAAAGACTTTTTAAAAATGCACAGCAGTAGTAAAAAAAGTAACGAGTTAACAAACGGAGATAAACTTTTAATAGGTAAAGAATTATACAGTTTTCATTCAGGAAAAGTACATGATTTGCTTATTAGACAAAATAATCAATTAAAAAGGTGGGAATTAATTTTAGACCCCGCAACTAAAAAGTTTATAACACTTGCAGGGTATTCTAAAAATGACACTGTGTATTTTAGTGTTACTGAAAAGTATGACCCAAATATCTTATTAAAGTCAATTACAGTTTCTGTTGAACAAATGATTCGAGATACAGAAATTTATTTAGACTTTGACGATGGCTGGGATCCTACTGAAATGGAACTTAGTATATACACTACTAAGTACTTTGAAAATTATGGATATGAGATATTTAAATGAGTAAATTCAAACCTCTAGATTACGATATAATTTATTTAAGCTATGACGAACCAAATGCAGAGCAGAATTATGCAGACCTATGCACAAAGGTGCCATGGGCAAAACGTGTACACGGTGTAAAAGGATCTGATTCAGCACACAAAGCATGTGCAGAACTTTCAGAAACAGATAGGTTTATTACAATTGACGGCGACAACAGAATTAGACCAAATTTTTTAGACCAAGAAATCAATTTTGAAGAACATACTGATTTACAAAGTTGTGTAATAAGCTGGGCCGGAAAGAATATTGTAAATGGGCTAATGTACGGCAACGGCGGCATAAAATGCTGGCCTAAAGATTTCGTTTTAAAAATGCGCACACATGAAAACGCAGATCCTAAGAATGCACATGCACAAGTAGATTTTTGTTGGGACGTTCAGTATATACAACAAAATAGTTGTTTTTCAGATGTTTATAATAATGCAACAGCACAACAAGCATGGAGAGCAGGATTTAGAGAAGGTGTAAAAATGGCCCTTGACAGAGGCGTAAAAGTCACTGTTGAAGAATTCCACAAAAATCATTGGAAGAATTTACACCGTTTATATATTTGGCTTATGGTAGGTGCTGATGTAGAGTATGGAAAATGGGCAATTTACGGAGCCCGCGAAGGATTGTATAAAACAATGTGTACAGATTGGGATTACATAAATGTCCGCGATTTTGAATACCTTAATAGTATGTGGGAAGAAGTTGAACCAAAGGTATCAATAGAAGGACTACAAGACTCTATTGAAGAACTTGGTAGTAAACTTATTAGTAAACTAGATATACCAATAGCAATAACTCCTTTAGGTAGTAAGCAAAGTAAATTTTTTAAAGAAGTATATCAAAATCCTACTAGATTAGATGAAATTATAGATATAGAGGAATAGTATGGAAAAGGTTGCCATTTATACAAGAGATGATTTAGTAGAAGAATATTGGCCTAGGGATCCTAAAGGATTTGCCCTCCATAGTTTTCATTGTGGATTAAATAAACGGATACTACTTGATCATCCTGACAAATTTCATGCGCACGGAGATCCATATATAGCAGTCGGTGCAGTACAAAATATAGCCTGGCAAGTTTATAAATTTTTAACAAAAGATAATTTTTCTTCTTATAAAGGAAAGTATTATTTTCCTATTCCTTGGAATCCTGTACATAATGAGTTAGATTTAGGCGATGTTATAGATATACCTGTAGAACATTTAGAAAATGTTAGAAATGGTAGATGTAAAATACTTATGATTAACCACATGGAAGGTTGGGATCATGAGGGCTTCTTTAAAATAGCTATAGATTACATAAAACAAAGATATAATTTATCCTATAGTAATTTTGTTATGTTGACAGGTAATATGAAAGAACCGACGTATGGAGCAAAAAACATATATTATAATTGGTGGGAACAACAGTATCTAGGACAAAGCAGTTTTAATGTAAACCATTATGGTAGAGAAGGATTGTTTCATTTGCCAAGAAAAAACAGACAGCACAAGTTTGTATGTTTAAATAGGAGACCGCATAAGCACCGTATAATTCTTGCAAGTTTACTTTCAAAGTATAGACATAAAGGTGTTTTAACTTGTCATAAGATTGTAGATGATAGTTCTTATTATTGGGATAAAAGTATAAACCAACTAATGCTTCAGTCAGATAAATTACCCGACGATACAATACAAAAAATTACAGAATTAGAAAACATTTTGCCTCTAACATTTAACGACGGAATTGATGCAAATACAGAAAATCCTACAATAGATTTAAAAGTAGAAAAATTTTATGACTCGTATTTACATATAGTTACAGAAACTTACTTACCAAATAATCAAAATTTCTTTAGCGAAAAGATTTTTAAACCTATGATTTTTATGCAGCCCTTTATTTTAATAGGCGCTCAAAATGATCTTAAGTGTTTAAGGAAGCTAGGTTACAAAACCTTTGATGGGATTATTGATGAAACTTATGATACTATTGAAGATGAAATAGATCGACTTTCAGCAGCATATAAAGAGATTGAAAATATTATAAACAAATCAGACAAAGAACTTAACCAAATGTATTTCGATTGTTATGATATTTTGATTCATAATTACTGGCATTGGGTATATAGAACAAATACAATGCATATAGACCTAAAGAACAATTTATTAGAAGCATTATAAATTTTTGGATATAGTAAATGAAAAGATTAGTAACATTTGGATGCAGTTATACATACGGTCACGGATTGCAAGACTGTTGTACAACAGATGGTCACGCAGGACCGGTGCATAGCAATCTTGCATGGCCTTCTATAATAGCAGAAAGGTTAGATATAGAACTTAGTAATCAATCGAAGCCAGGGTGTTCTAATTTAGAAATTGTAAACAGAATAAAAAACTTCGAATTTCAAAAAGATGATATATGTATAGTTCACTGGACGTTTATAGAACGCTGGTGCAAAATTTTAGATTTAGTTACTGAAATAGGCTACGAAAATATTGGACCATGGGACACGGGCACCAATAAAACTTCAAAAGCGTTTTATGGTCGTATTTATAATGACGCTACGGGTATATTTCTTTCAAAAATGTATGCAGATTTTACAGGATATTACTTAAAGGATTTAGGAATAAAATATATAAGTTTTGCACCAATTATATATCATAAAATAAGAAATACATTAGAAATAAAGTATACCACACCTCAAGATTATGAAAATTTATGTCACTTTCATAACAAGAAACTTTACCCTTCTGCCGATGATGCGTTAGACAATGCTCATCCTGGACCTAAAACACATACAGTATTTGCAGAATATATACTAGAGGAATATCCTTGGCTAAAAGATTAACAGAAACAGACCCACAAGCTGCTGCACTAGAAGTAATTCCGTTACTTGACGAATTGTCACCTACAATGTGCATGGCTAAGTGGTTATGGAGTAGTATACATCTTACTACTGGACTAACAAATAGTTGTTTCTTGCCTCCCCTGCATAAAATTGATGCAGAAGAAGTTGAACAAAATTTTAAAGCACTTCATAATACTAAACAAAAGAAAAAAGAACGTGCTGAGATGTTATCTGGCGGCAAACCTAGCGGGTGCAGTACCTGTTGGAAAGTAGAAGCGATGCAAGGAGATCATTTAAGTGACAGATTTTATCGTTCATCAGAGCAATGGGCACAAGAAGGCTGGAACGATGTACTTGCTAAAGGTGCAGATGGAGATATTGAGCCACGTTACTTAGAAGTAAATTTTAATCATGCATGTAATTTAGCGTGTAGCTATTGTAGCCCCCATTTAAGTAGCAAGTGGGCAGAAGATATAGAACGCAACGGACCTTATCCTACAAAGGTCCCACACAATAGTATAGAGTATTTTAAAGAAACAGGACAATATCCTATTCCAGTAAAAGAACATAATCCTTATGTAGAAGCGTTTTGGAAATGGTGGCCAACTTTATATCCTAAACTAAAACACTTTAGAATGACAGGCGGCGAGCCACTACTAGATAAGAATACATTCCGTGTGCTAGACTATGTTGTTGATAACGGCCGTCCTGATTTAGATATGAGTATTACTACAAATGCTAGTGTACCTGAGAAAAACTGGAACCGTTTTGTAGATACTGTTGGCTTTATTACAGAATATGACAAATTAAATTCTTTTAGATTATTTGTAAGTGTTGACGGTTGGGGAGAACAAGCAGAGTACATGCGAGACGGACTAGATTTTGATCTTTTATGGAACAACGTAAACAACTATCTAGCAAACACACACAACGGTCTAGTAACGTTTATTGTTACATTTAATATGTTGAGCTTGCCTAGCATAAGACGCTTGCTAGAGGGCATACATGCGCTACAAAAGGCCCATAATGTGCGTAAGGTACGTAGGGATGAGAACACAGGTAAACTAATATCTTACGGTAATCATAGGGTATTTGTAGATACTCCTGCTCTGCATCATCCTGCATGGCAAAGCCTAAAACTTGCACCACAAGAACATTGGCATTATGCAGAAGAAGCATTAGACTATATGAAAGCTAATCTTGATGGTCAAAGAGACACACGTTGGACAGGATTTAAACCGCACCAAATTAGTAGATTTGAGCGTAGCATTGAGTTTATGAAAGAAGGATTTACAACTGACGAAGAACGTATAGATGCACAACAAAATTTTGTAAAGTTTTTTACAGAGTATGATAAAAGAAGAGGCATAAATTTTGAAAATGTATTCCCTGAGTTTAAAGGATTAATGGATAAATGGAACAAAGACTAAGTAGTCCTAACGACACCGGTTTATTTAGTAGTATTGCTCTAGGACAAATATGGTTCCCGTTATTAGAAACTGAATTACAACAAGGTTGGAATGAATGTTGGGAAGCATTAAAAAAAACATATTTTAAAAAAGTTACTTCTCCTTATGCTGTTTATTTTAGTGTTGATAAAATTGAATGGCTAGAATCTTCTAATTCTACAATGTCTAATAAAAACAGAGAACTATGTAATAAAAAAGGATTAAAATTTTATCTGTGGGAACCGTTGTCAACATATGACACTAGGGTAGATAAAGATGGCATATATACTAGTTGGGGCGATATAGATATAAAATATATTAGAGCCTCAGAACTAGATAGTATTCAACAATATGTGAAAAATAACGAATTAACAAATGTAGAAGTATACAGTCCTAGTTATAACTCCAAAAAATATTTTCAAGAACATTATCCAGAATTTGAAATTGATTGTACGCCAGTAGGGTGGATATATCCTGCAACAATTAATGTTATCGAAGAGGAAGGAATATACGATAGTAGTAAAATTTATAAAAAGTTTTGGTGCGGAAATTGGAGATATGCAAGCCATCGACATTGTGTATCAAGTTATCTTGTAAGTCAAACAGATAGTTATAATTTAAGTTGGTTATATGAAAGCAATATAGAAATATTAGAAAAACAAACTAATTTTATCTTGCCAAAAATAGATGAACTCAGTATAGGTGCTGCACTTTTAGATAGTATTGCTCCTCTAAGTATGGATCGAGATATAGATAAAAAATTAAGTATAGAGGAATACATAGACATACATATTGATACTAATCCTAAACAATCATATGCAGAATGTTTTTGTGCTATTGTAAACGAAACACGCTATGCAGAACCAACTGGAATCTTGACAGAAAAGATAATGAATGCTATGCTAAACTATAGGCCTGTTATTATGGTAGGACCGCCTGGTAACTTAGAATATATGCGAGCATGGGGATTTATGACATTTGACCAATGGTTTGATGAAAGTTACGATTTAGAACAAGACCACGCAAAACGTATGGAAAAAATATTTAATTTAATAGATTGGATAAATGCAAAAAGTATAGAAGAATTAAAAGAAATGTATGATGACATGTTACCAACATTATTACACAACAAAATTTGGATTGAAGAGTTGCAAGAAATGCTTTTAGAAGCACCTATTACAAAAAATAAAATATATAAAAGGATACGGTCATGATGATAAAAAATGAAAAACCGTTAAAAATAATTGGCTATTCTGAAAGCATGTTGACCCAGGACAGCATGTACTACGGAAAAAACTTTGTAAATGAAGATATCAGCATCATGACCCCAGATGAATTTAAAAATTTACAAAGTAAAGATGACTTCCAATATTTTATTGGGTTTGCACTAGATTTAAAAGAAAGAGAACAAACAATAGACTTGTTAGACGAATATGACAGCGATTGTGTAACATTTATACATGAAACTGCTAGTGTACACGAAGGCGCTGTAATTGGCAAGGGTTCATGTGTTGCCAATTTTAGTACAGTTATGCAAGGAGCCGTTCTTGGTAAACATTGCTTTGTTGAAACGTATTGCTTAATTAGTCATAACACTACGGTTGGAAATAATTGCATGTTACACAGCGGCACAATGATTGCGGGTAAAACTACTATAGGAAAAAATTGTATGTTTAATTTTAGATCTGGTGTAATGAATAAACTAGACATATGTGATAATACAGTTGTTGGCGCATTTAGTAACGTAACAAAAAATATAGACACTCCGGGAGTATATGTTGGAACACCAGCAAGAAAATTAAAATGAGATATCTAAACATATGGAATGACATACATCCTGTTACACGATGGAAAGGTGATGAGGGACTTATGAATTATCTTGTAGAAGCAGGCCAATCCGGACCAATAGGTCTAATGTGCGCTGAAGAAGCAAGTATATACAGTGTTATGCCTTTTTTAACCAAAGAACGTTTTGAAAAATTTCACGAAGTTTATACGGTCCAAGGTGGATATGATATTTCGTATTACGATGCGGTGATGAAAGACTTACCAAATCTTACTTACGAAATTTGGCCTTTTTATTTTTTATATGAAAGTTTTTATCATAATAATCCAATGAGCGGTGCTTGTAATCCAGAAAAGTTATTTCTATGTATGAACTATAAGCCTAGGATACATAGGAAAAAAATATTAGATCAGTTAGCAAGATTAAATTTGTTAGAATCTAATTATTTTACTTGGCACAATCCAAAAGAAAGCTATTATTTCAAACCTGATAGGTTTGATGAAGATTATTATGAATGGAAACATTGGCAACCTAAACAGACTTATTTAGAAGGAACAACATGGAATCAATATGCACCTCCGCCTGAAATATATAAGAGTGCAGTTAGTTTAATTACTGAATCTTTTGTAAATTGTCCATTTTTAACAGAAAAAACTTGGAACGCTATTGTCTCAAAACGACCATTTATTATATTAGGTTTTCCTGGTATACATAATTACTTAACAAGCATAGGTTTTGTTTTGTCTGATGAAATAGATTATTCATTTGACAAAATAGTCGACGATGATGATAGAATAGAAGCAATTGTAAAAGAAATGCAGAGATTAAGTTGTTTAGATATTCAAGAATTTCATGAAAAAACAGTGCAAGTAAGCGAACATAATTATTGTAATGCTATAAACATTATTAAAACAGAAAAACATTCGCATTATGTTGCAGAACATTACAAAGACGTTATAGAAAGAACAAGGTACAAAGCAAATGGGCTTTAATACAGTAGAAAAGTTTGAACATGAAATTGCACAATTTTTTGGTTCTCCGTATGCTGTTGCTGTAGATAGTTGCACACATGCAATTGAATTATGTTTAAGGTATAAAAATGTAACACACACTGCGTGTCCTAAACACTCTTATCTTAGTATACCTATGACATTTGAAAAAGTAGGCATACAATATCGTTTGATTGATGCAAAATGGAAAGAGTATTATCACTTAGCACATACAAACATAATTGATGCAGCAGTAACATGGCGCGAGAATAGTTATGTACCTAATACGTTTATGTGTATTAGTTTTCAGTTTAAAAAACATTTAAGCTTAGGCCGTGGCGGCATGATACTTTGCGATAACCAACATGACAAAAACGAATTAATAAAAATGAGTTATGATGGCAGAACGCGAGATACTAACTGGCAAGAACAAACTATTAACACAATGGGATATCATTATTACATGACTCCAGAAACAGCAAGTTTAGGGTTATCTAAGTTAGATGATGCAAAAAATAAAATGCCAAAATCTTGGTCATGGAAGGATTATCCAAACCTGTCAACTATGCCAATATTTCACGATAAATAATATACGCATATAATAGGAGTAAATTAATGAAGATTGGTTTTATAGGAACTGGTAAACTTGGAATGCCGTGTGCAGAAGCAATCGCTAGTAAAGGCCATGATGTAACAGGATACGATATTGCAGAGTGTACTAGTCATCAAGTAGTAATGTTTCCAACAATTCAAGGCGCAGTAGAAGGTAGAGACATTGTGTTTATTGCAGTTCCTACTCCGCATGACCCTGCATATGACGGAAGGGAGCCAACTGCACACCTAGATCCAAAAGACTTTAATTATGATATTGTAAAAGATGTTTTAGTAGAAGCAAATAAGCATATGACCAAAGATCAGTTACTTGTACTTATTAGTACAGTATTGCCTGGCACAACCCGCAGGGAGTTTGTTGACCTTGTTCCTAACACTCGATTTGTTTACAATCCATATCTAATTGCTATGGGCAGTGTAGCATGGGATATGGTCAATCCTGAAATGGTAATGATTGGAACTGAAGACGGAAGTGAAACTGGAGATGCAAAACAGCTTGTAGATTTTTATAAAACTGTAATGGAAAATAATCCAAGATACGAAATTGGCACATGGGATGAGTGCGAGTGCATTAAAGTATTCTACAATACGTTTATTAGTGCTAAAATAGGTCTTGTAAACATGATACAGGATGTAGCGCAGCAACAGGGCAACATTAACGTAGACGTTGTTACAGACGCTCTAGCTAAGTCTACGATGCGTATTATGGGTCCACAGTATATGAAAGCTGGCATGGGCGATGGTGGAGGATGTCATCCACGTGATAATATTGCACTACGTTATATGGCAGATGAGCTAAACTTAGGTTACGATTTGTTTGACAGTATTATGGAAGCAAGAGAAATACAAGCAAAGAATATTGCATTAGAACTAGTACAACATGCTAATGAACATAATATGCAGATTGTTATTCATGGTAAAGCATATAAGCCAAATGTAGAGTATTGTGACGGAAGTTATAGTTTACTAATTGGGCATTACTGCGAAGAGCAGGGCTTTGCACCTATATATGTAGATCCTTTAACAAACGACGAGTTTGATCCAACAGAGCCTTGTGTATTCTTACTAGCGCACAGTGCAAGTACCACATACAAGTACACCGGTAAGAATAATGCAGACAAATTATACTGCAACATTCCTAATAACAGCGTAGTAGTTGATCCGTGGCGCAATTATGTAAATGCAAATTGTAAAGTAATACACTACGGTAACACGAGACATGGATAATTATGTACGACATTGTATTCATAAGTTATCAAGAACCTAGTGCAGATGAAAACTATACTGCACTAAAGGCACGATTTCCTATGGCTAAACGTGTACACGGGGTTAAAGGAATACACCAAGCACACATAAAGGCAGCAAAGAAATGCTTCACTAAGATGTTCTGGATTGTAGATGCCGATGCACTTATATTAGACGACTTTAACTTTGACTACGAAGTACCTGAGCATCAATTAGATCATGTACATGTATGGAGAGCAAAGAATCCTATTAATGAATTAGAATATGGCTATGGCGGCGTAAAACTTTTCCCACGTAAGTTAACAATTGATATGGATATTAATAAGCCCGATATGACAACTAGTATTAGTAGTAAGTTCAAAGCAGTACCTAACGTTGCAAATATTACAGCATTTAACACTGATCCGTTTAATACTTGGAAAAGTGCATTTAGAGAATGTGCTAAACTTAGCAGTAAAATAATTGACAGGCAGAAAAATAATGAAACAGAACAAAGACTTGAAACATGGTGTACAAAAGGATCTAAGGAACGCTATGGCAGCTACGCTCTTAATGGCGCTAATGCTGGCAGGAAGTTTGGGGTTTCTAATAGGAGCAATATTAGTCTTATAAATGATTTTGATTGGCTAAAGGAACAGTTTGATGTCAATACATAATAGTGAATTCTTTGATAATTTTGGACAAGTTCTAAACAAGTACCCTAATATAGATATACAAGATTTGTTTTCAAAGGGACAAATAGAATCTAAGCGATGGCTTGTAAACGAATTAGAAAAAATTAACATGGAATTAGGCACTGTGTTTATATGTGCAGGATGGTACGGTAGTCTAGCAACATTTTTATTTGAAAGTAATGTAAAACTAGATAAAATTAGAAGTTTTGATATCGACAAATCGTGTGCTGGCATAGCTGAAACATTTAACAGACTAAAAACTATGGATAATTGGAAGTTCAAAGCTAGCACATTAGATATTTTAAATATGAAATATCCTCTGCATTATGATACTGAAAAGTCAAACGGAACTGTTCAGAATCTTGTAGATATTCCTGATACTATCATAAACACAAGTTGTGAGCATATTTTTGATTTTAATTACTGGTACGAAAAAATACCTGCAGGCACAACAGTTGTATTACAAACTAATAACTATTTTGATTTGCCTGAACATGTAAACTGTAGTATTGATTTAGATGAGTTTGCTAGAGCAACACCAATGCAAAAAGTGTTGTATCAAGGTTCGATAGATTTGCCTAAGTATACTAGATATATGAGAATAGGAGAAAAATAGTGAAAGACAACCATTGTGGTTATGTTGAAAAAGGAATTCGTATAAGACTTTACGATTATCCCACCGGCCTATATGCTAATCTTAAACCTTGTTGTCATTTAAATCACGAGATAATTCCTTCCGACATATCTAAGCCTGTAAAAATAGATTCGCCAAAAGATATAATGCAGCTCATGCCTTTACAGTATTTTAGAGATTATTTTGAATCTAACGACGATTTACATCCTGCATGTTTGGCATGTAAAAATTGCGAAAATAAAGGAGTAGATAGTCCTAGAATAAAATTAAATCGAGTAACAGAATATGAAAACTATGATATAAACAAATTAGATGTTGTGTTAGGTAATAGTTGTAATTTAGCTTGTCCATTTTGTAGTAGTAATGCAAGTAGCCTAATTGATAAATTGTCTAGTAAATTGGATAAAGAAAATCGACCAGAATCGTGGATACCGTTAGTAAATAAAACAGCAGCAGGCTCTAAAAATACTTCAGATGTTGTTGCAGAAATACTAAAGCATTACAAAGTTCACACTCTTAAACTAATAGGTGGTGAACCTTTTTTAAAAGAGAATTGGGATAAAATTGGAGAAATTATTGATCAAGATTATTGTAGAGATTTACATTTAGAAGTTACTACAAACGGAACTGTTCTTAATGATGAAATTTTTTCTCGTTTAGGTAAAACTAAAAGCGCACATTTAAGGCTTAGTATTGATAGTATTGGTAATAATTATGAATTTATAAGATGGCCGCACAGCTGGAAGAAAATGGAAGCTAATATTGAATATTTGAAATCTAATATAGAGAGATTTCCAAATGTAAGTATAAGTATTACTAATTTAGTTAATATATTCAATTTTGAATTTTTACCAGAAATAGAACAATACTTTTGGGAACATAGACATTTTGTAGGATATAGTTGCGAAATAAAACCTAGTACACATTTAATGAACTATCAGAATTTACCTGCACATATAATTAATGCTGTAAAAAATGAAATAAAAACAGACGAGTTACGTAATACAATAAGTCTTGGTACAAACAATTATTCTAATGAACGTCTTAAGCATGAATTTAATGTACTGCTTACTCAACGCAAAATGAAGGCCAATGACGTAATAGGGCCAATGACTAGAGAATTTTTTAGATTGGATTGATAATGAAGTTTGGAGTCGTATTTACTAACAGGTTAAATGAAGAATATATATTAAAGTATAATGTATATAATAATTCTATTTCTACAAGATGGTACAATTTATTAAAACAACAAGTTTTAGAAATTGACAATACAGTTAAAGAACCAGATAGATTATACAATTTTCCAAACGGTGAATGGGATGAAGAGAAGTTAGTTAATGAACTAAACATCTGTATAGAAACTATAAACAGCACTAATACTGTTATACATCATACAGCATTTGTAGGAATGCCACAAGAACAATTAAATCATTTACATCATTATTTTGAAGATCTAAGAGGTGGAACACTTACGCCAGGAGATTATTGGCAAAATGCAAACGAACAACAACGTAGTGCATTAGAGCGTTATAATGTTATTATACACAGAGCAGAAAATTTTTATAGACAAACTACTACTAATTATTACCCAAGAATTGTTGTAAGATTTAGTGACAGACAACGAGTTCAATTATTAGACGAAGACTATGAACATTTTACTCTTAATAGAAAATTCGGCGAAGTATATATAAACTACTGTGAAGTTGGAAAACCACTATACGATGTTTTTAAAGACGACGACGATATAGTCGGAGAAGATAATATACGCCCTCTCAGATGGTATAGCCCAGATTTTACAGCATATTTTCACGATCGTGGTCAAAACAATGTAGATAAATTTTTACAAGCTATGAGCAAATGGTGGGATCAAAATAATAACTATTTAACAGCGTTAGGATTTACAAAAGATGATCCTAAAAATGCAATAGGAAATATACCAGTAGCAATGTTAGAAACTAGTAAATCCAACGAGGAAATTATAAACGATTTGTGTAACTATAATTTGATGAAAAGGGTAGAAGTTTATGAATGAATTATTTTACTTTGACGATAATTGGAAAACAATAGGTGTAAAATTATCAGGCGGCGCTGATAGCGCAATAGTGTATTATGCTATATGTGACTATTATAAGGATAGAGATGATGTAAAAATTTATCCTATGACTTTAGATACTAAATTTAAATCTTGGTATAGTGAAGGCGCCAAGCGTATTATAGATAAAGTTACAGAACTAACAGGAAAAGCCCCAGCAGAACATATTATTAAATTTTCTACTAAACACAAAAACAAACAAACAGTAAGTTGGTATGATGCTGAGCAAAAGCAGATGATAAACGAGAGTTATAAGAAGTATAAGTTTGATGCAATATACAATGGATTAACAAGTAATCCTGTTGAAGAAGATTTTTTAGAATCTATAAGACAACATTATTCCGACGACAACCTATTTGAATTAACTAAGAGTCATATTGTAAAAAGAGACTTTAACAGAGACCTCGGAAAAAATAAATATGCGCAAAATGTAACCGATACAGGATATTTTATTAATATTAGACCTTTTGTTCATGGAGATAAAAAACTTACTGCTGAAGTTTATAAACATTATAATAGACTAGACGACTTATATCCTTTAAGCTATAGTTGTGAAACTAGGTGGCAAGAACATAAATTAGAGCAAAAACATTCGCACGATTGGAAACATTGTAGTTATTGTTTCTTTTGTGCAGAACGTATGTATGCATTTGGAAAATTAGAATGAATATAATTCTTATAGATATATGCATATAGGCGTAAAATAGTCACAAGCAGCGATACAAGTTTTAACCCCCAATAAATACATATATTATTTACATTAGAGATAAAAATGCGAAAAAATGATTTTGAGATAGTTAATCCAAAATTTCTTTATAAAATGGACGAACACGCAGAATGCCTGTTTGCTACAGAGCCTCGAGGTTTTTATTGGCATCCAGTATATAAACATTGGATTATATTTTCAATGGATAGGCTTAAAGAAGCTTCTAAAATGAATGAGGATTTTAGTTTAGCAAATACGTCTCCTGCTCCTTTTGACCCAACACCTTTAGGAGGAATATGGAGAGCAGGATATGCACTTACATTGCGTGAAGGCCCACATCATCATTTGGCAAAAAAGAACAGCTTAGATTGGCTAAAGCGCAGATCTACTGACTTTACTGAAATCTTTACCAACAATTTATACAGTAATCTTGACAGTATAAAAAAGGGAAAATCCTTCAAAGCATACGATGTAATTGGTAACACAGTTACACATACACAGATACAAAGCATAGAATTTCCTTGGCATATACTAGATGTTAATGAAGAGTTTGTTAAAGATGCTTACTTTCAGTGGATGAAACCAGGTGGTGTTTTTAGCAATTTTAATCCTGACTTTGATTATGATAAACCTGTTGCAGAAACAACCGAATTTTACAGCATGTTTGCACAAATAGTAGATAAAGCAATTAATTATTATCACAATGACGAACCTGATGCAGACACAATGATCAACATGACAAAAAATCTTAGTGATAAGCAATTGGAGTATAATGACGATCCTAAAAAGATGGCATATATGTTTATACAATCTTTGTGGACGGTTGTAATACCTACATTTTCATTAAGTTTATATCAAAATATCTTAATGAACTTTTGTAAATATCCAGAAATTACTGCAAGAGTTAAAAAAGATAGATCTCTTGTTCCTGCATTTGCACGTGAAAGTTTACGTTTAGGACCTATGAAGGGCGGAATAAGAGACATTACACGCACTGTAGATTATCATGGATACAAATTTGACCAAGGTGGCAGAATACTTCTTTATACATATGGAGCAAATAGAGATCCAAAATATTTTAAAGATCCATTTGAGTTTAAATTAGAAAGAGATAACGAACCGTTGCCTGTTACTTTAGCATACGGTCCACATCATTGCACTGGTGATTTTCTTGTAAAACATTTTCTAGAAATTATCACTAACGCTGTGTTAGATAGGTTTAGTGAATTTGAAATTACAAAAGAACCAGAACTACTACCGGCTATGTTTGGTTCTACAACTGTGTATAAAGACCTAGAGTTAAAGTTTTCATGATAAAAACAGAACAGTTATATCATGCAACACCTGAATTAATCACGTTTATACGAGAGTGTGATAAGTTAGGATATAAAAATAATAACACATTAGAAGCAATGAAGTTCGATTGGTGTTTAGCAAATGGCGGATCTTGGTATGCTACATTTGCTGATAATAAAATTGTTGGCATAAGTGGCTTGCACAAATTTGCTGACGGATACCGTTCACTTTTTAGAGGCTGCCAGCTGCACTCTATTCCGGGAGGCTTATCTAAAAATCATATGAATTGCTGGATGTTTTATTATCATTTGCCTTTAGTTATAGATCATGTAGACGGACCAATCTATATTACAACTAATACAGATAACGATGCAAGTGGAAAAATGTTAAAACTAAACAAACTGTACTCTATACTAGAAAAATCAGGCATAGTAGATTTTGTTGCAGAAGAAGAAGTATTTTATACTAATCAAAATATATGGAAATTAAATAATAAAACTTATTTGGACGCAAGGAGTAAAGTAAAATGAAAATTGCAATTTTAGGAGCAGGCAGTGCTGGTATTCTTACTACTGGTTGTATCCTTAAAGATTTTAAAAACCGAGGTATTGATTGCAAAGTTACGCATATATTTGATACAAGTAAACCTATTCTTGGTGTCGGCGAAAGCACAACATCAGAAGTAACCTTTGCTATTGGTCAAGCATTTGATTTTATATTCGCAACGGAAGCTAACGAAATAAACAGCACAACGAAGTATGGCACACAGTATATTGATTGGCGAGAAAAGGAAATTGTATTCCCATTTCAATCTGGTTATCATGCTATCCACTTTGATGCTCGTGACTTTGCTGAAATGGGGTTAAAGAGATTACAAAAGATATATCCAAACTACAATTGTATTGACGGTGATGCACAACTTATGCCAAACAATGGTGATATATTAATCAAGCAAGATGAGGGGTGGCCTGGTCCTGGAAGTATTCATTCTTTTGATTATGTGATTGATTGTCGTGGCAGACCAACAGATTTCTCTAATTACGAAGAGTGCAATCTTGTTTTAAACTCTGCATTAGTCTACGATGATCCAACTCCATCTGATTTCGGCTTCACTAAACACGTTGCTCACAAGTATGGTTGGATGTTTGTTATCCCATTACAACACAGAACATCCCATGGTTTCCTATACAATAATAAGTTCTGCACACGTAAAGAAGCAGAAGATGAACTTATTCGCATCACAAAAGCATCAGATGATGATAGAAGTAATTTTAGAACATTTGATTTGAAACCATATTACTGCAAGAAAACAATTGATGGCAAAATACTAAAGAGTGGGAACCGTGCAGTGTTCTTTGAACCAATGAGTGCAAACTCTCTTTACATGACAGTTAAGAATGTTGAAATTCATTCTCAATACATACGTGGAGAGATTACCCAAGACGAAGCTAACGAACTGTGCATCCTAAACTATCGTGCAGTAGAAGATTTAATTAACCTAATCTACCACGGTGGCTCTACATACGAAAATGAGTTTTGGAATTGGGCAAAGAAAACCACATCAGAGCGTATTGAAAAGACAGATGTTTTGAAAAGATATGTTGCAAATCAAAATGATGAGATGTTCAAAACTATTACTGAAAGATTTATGGGGCACCATGTATTGCGATATGTAGATAAAGAATTCGAATTCGGATATTTCAATGATTAGACAGTATTATGATGAGTATGATAATGGTTATTTTCAGAATGTAATAGATAACGGAGTTACTATATATACTTCTGGTTCTGCAGGCGATCCAAAAGCAATTTTTCAGTCACCTGCAAAGATACAAGCAGACGCAAAGTTTGCTGCACACATACAAGATATTACAAAAGAAAGTACAGTGTACACTTGTCTAAATCCTCAACGTGCCGGCGGCCTATTTGCACAAACAATACCTGCACTATTAGTAGGAGCAACTGTAGACTACAGCAAGTTTAGCCCTTACGAATATGTTCGGGTAGCAACTAAATATACACATACGCACTTAACACCTAAACAAGCAAAGGCTGTTATGTTAACCAAAGGCTTCAAAACATTAGATTTAACAGGCAAAACATTTTTAATAGGATCGGAACCTGTCACTTATGATATAATAGAGGCATTTATAAACAGAGGAGCAAAAGTAATTACAATTTGGGGAATGACTGAAATAGGAGTAAATGCTATTATGGAGATTTTTAATAGCATTAAAGATGTAAATAGTATCAAAGAAGTAACACCTAACAATTCAACTATTCTTGGCAGCATTTTTAATTGTAATTGGCGTGTCGTTGATTCGTGTTTGTGGGTATGCGGAGATATTTGTGTATACGACGGATGGTTCAATACTAATGATACTGTTATAGAAAAAGATGGATATTTATTTTACACTGGTAGAAGTAACGCTACAGTAGATTTTAACAATCCAAAAAAAGGTTGATATGAAAATAGAAAATACATATGATATTATTATAATGACAGAAGGAAGTGATCCTGTTTTTAATGTTGCAAGAGCAGTAGGCGGGTACAAAATTGCTTCTGCACTTCGTAACGAAGGGTATAGTGTATTTGTTTTAAGTAACTTTTCTCACTTTATACAAAAAGGTAATATTAATCAAATCTTGGATAAATTAATAGGTGACAATACTTTATGGGTAGGATTTAGTTCTACACTGTTTATGAGATCACAAAAAGATGTTTATAGAAAACGTCACACAAGAGATACAGCAAAACAGAACATGTTATGGCATTGGCCTACTAATGATGTTGATATAAAATCAATGACAGACTACATACGTTCTAAAGGAATAAAAACTGTCTATGGTGGTATGATGGATGCATATCGTTTGCCATTAGTTAAGGATTGTATAGACTATTATGTAGTAGGAATGGGTGAACATGCAGCTTTACACATAACAGATCATATAGAAAATGGTACTATACTTAATTATAATCCTGCTTACGGATTGAAACCAAAAGTAATTGATTACGATCAAAGAGGAGAGCTTTTTGACTTTAGAAATGCACATATAAATTATGTCCCAGAAGATTTTTGGAATTCAGGGGACGGTATGGGTATAGAGTTTGGTCGAGGATGTATTTTTAGATGTAAGTTTTGTGCATATCCATTGATTGGTAAGAAGAAAGGAGACTTGTCCTTTCTAAGAGAAAAAGACCGCATAAAAGATGAATTAAAACAAAACTATGAATTATATGGCACTACTAAGTATGTAATTATAGATGATACATTTAACGAGCAAACAATAAAATTACAAGCAATAGCAGATGCTATTGATGAAATAGATTTGCCAGAACAATTACAATTTGCAGCTTTTATTAGAATTGATTTGATAGCAAGATATCCAGAACAACTAGAATTGCTAAAGAAGATAAATGTACGTGCTTGGTTTTTAGGTGTAGAAAGTTTAAATTACGAGTCAGCAAAAATAATTGGAAAAGGATGTCCTAAAGAAGTTATATTCGAAACAATTAGAAATGCAAAAGAAGAATTTAACGGATCATTAAGTGTATACGGTAGTTTTATTGCAGGACTTCCGCATGATAGTAGAGAAACTATGGATAAATGGACTGTTGAACTTGTAGAGAACAAACATTTATTTGATGCATTTTCGTTTAGTCCTCTAGAACTAGGAACTGCATCTATCCTTTCTAAAAATCCAGAACTATATGGATACACAATTGATAAATCTGCAGACACTGCAAACGAGTGGACAAATGAGCATTGGTCTGCAAATGAAACAGTTGAATATGTAAAGCATTTGCAAGGCACAATTTTAGAGGACATTAAAGTGTCTACTTTCTTTTTGATGTTTTATCAATGCTTAGGTTTCACTTTTGATGAGCTTAGAGTAATGACATTCACAGAACTTTTTGCAAACAGTAAAGTTAGAAGGAAAGCTAGACAGTATTTAGAAAAAAGTTATTATTCTAAAGTTGAAAACTTTTTAGGTTTAGAATCTTCCCTACCTAATATCAAATACATGAAAAATTTATCAGTAGAGCAAACGCTTAAAGACATTTTGAAAGAAGAATTTTTACAAGTAAAAAATTTAGTAGATGTTCCTGAATTAGAAGTTATCAAGGCAGTAGAAGATATTACAGAATGTACAACTGCTAATGCTATTGTACAAAAGGTAAAAAAAATTGTTGGTTGTGAAGTTTATCCTAGTTTTTTAATTCAGGCTGCAGATAGTTATTTAAAACCGAGAAATGAACCAGGTGCTACTGGCATACAAATAGTGCTAGACTCCGATAGTCCTATCACCTGGGACGAAGCAGTCGATGTATACTATGACTGTTCTGTGTTAGATCTTAGCAACATGCATAGTATACAAACTAATAAAGAGGATAGAATTTTCTTACATATCACAATAATAGATAAATCATATGAGGAAGTACTGCAAATTATTAGTGAAAATGAAAGCGAGATTTTTAATGTTTGAACAATTATTTTACATATACTATTTTCCTGTTACATTTTTTGTAATATATACAATTGAAAAAGAAGTAAAACGTAATACCTTTATTGGTAGTGTTTGGAGTAGAGTTACACTACTTGAGCGTGTCGTTGCATGTATGATACCTTTGTATAGAGAATTTATATTAATAATCTTGTATATCCAAAACAGAAAACCTAATTGGTTTCCCAGGCCTTTGTAAGGAAACGCAATGTCATATTATGAAAACGTTGACTTACCATCTTTTTTTAATTTGTATACCCAGCTACAACAGCTAGATGTCGAATGGACTGGAAACCAAATTTGTATGAATGCTCCGCAAAATTTAACCCATGATACTACATTCGGAGTTGGCAGATTACTAAAAGAGTACAATTTTGGAGATAAGATAGGGCAAAATGAAGTAATTCAATCTTTGAAGGACGGAAATTGGCATTTATGCGATATATTTGTAGATACACCATTTGCAGAATTATTTTATGCTGTTAAGTCAATGTATAAAATTGGTAGGATACGTCTTATGAAATCGACTCCTAATACTTGTTTAGCATGGCATCAAGATCCTGTACCTAGACTACACTATCCTATTAAAACGCAGGAAGGCTGCTTAATGGTAATAGAAAACGAAGTAAGGCACTTAGAGCAAGACAAATGGTGCCTTACACGCACTACACACTCTCATACAGCACTCAACGGCAGCAAAGAGGATCGTATACATATTGTTGCTGATATATTTCCATGATATTTAGAAAAACTAATACATTTTCAATTTTTGATCAATTTGTAGATAACTACAATGGCAAAACAATATTAGACTTTGGAGGTAACAGAGGTAATCTTATCGCTTCCAGTGAAGGAAAAATAAGCCAGGAAAGCTATACTTGTTTAGATGTCAGTAAAGAAGCTCTTAATTTTTTGCATAACGATTTTCCGCTAGTCAACAGTATTCATTGGAATAAATATCATTCTTATTATAATCCTACAGGAAATATAAAAGAACCCTTTCCTAAGATTAAATATCATGATATTATATTTGCAAACAGTGTGTTTACACATCATACACTAGAAGAAATGTTGTATTGTATAGATAATCTATCTCGGTATACTAATAGAATAGCTTTTACTTATATAGATCCTAATAACAATCAATTTCTAGAAAAATTTAAAGAAAAATATTATGATCTATCCTTTGAAGGCGGAGATTTTTCTTATACTACAGATAAAAATGGAATTCTTTGGAGTGCATTTGATACTGAATATTTGAAAAAACATTTATCTTATCATAAAATAGAAGTAGGAACAACTAACTGGTTTAACTATATTGATATTCAAGTACGTCTACCAGTTATAGCAAGTTTAGTTGGATATTAATATAAATATTACATAACATGTTAACAAAAGGAGAAATCATGACTACATTAACATCTCATCTACAAAAAGAAGGCGCAGGCGAAACTTATTTTGGGCATCTAAAAATTGGGCTTAATATGATTACATGGTCGGCAGCAGTATTTGTTACAAGTACAATTCACGGAATTTTTCCGTTTTTACTAAATGATTCATCTATGTATTGTGCAAAAAAACTAGCAAGCTTAGTAGAGCAAACATTTAGTCATCACGAGGTATAAAATGAAGTTTGGAGACTTAGGCCGATATGGCTATCTAATTAATACTGAACATCTTGAAGAAGTACGGTCTGGATATTTTCAGCACATGTGGTTTGCTATAAAACTAAGTACCTTTGGGTTAGTCAATGCAATTACTGGATACACTCATGCGTTTCTTCCATTTTTGTTTCCCAACACTCCACACAGAATTACTTTAAGACAGGTTGAGTTAGCAGAGGAACTTATTGCTGAACTCAAAGGCGTGATCGAACGAGAAGACGCTGCAAAGAAATAGGACATAAAAATTTAGTCATAAAAAAACGCCCAATGGGCGTTTTTTTTATCTCTTATGTATTAGTTTAAGTCTACCCAACCGCCTACTGTTCCGTCTGTATTTCCTTGGAACTTAGTAACATCTGTTACATATACCATCATACCTGCTACTGGGCTAGGAATGGCTGCATCACGTGCAGAAGCATCTGCATAAACTCCGGGTTTAATTGCACCTTGGACATCTAGTGTTGCTGTAGGATTAATTGTGCCTATACCAAATTGTTGATCTTTCCATGAGTAGTAGTTTGCACCATTTGCAAAATCAGCAGTTGCAGATGCTCCAACAATTATTGCATTTTCTCTTCCTTGGATAACACCCGTAATCAATTGCCCATTTGCATCATCGCGTGTGAATCTAACCATGCCATATGTTAATGCTGTATCGCCGCTTATATCCGCTTCACTTGTTCTAATGAAGTCTAACTGACTTCTTTCGTTGACTGAATTAATTCTAATAGAGCTCTGACTTGAATCTTCACGGTTGCCAAACTCTACATTGTTTGTTGAGGATTGGTATGTAGGTGCTACAATTGTGCCCCTGTCTCCGTCAATTATCATATCGCTATCGTCTGCATATACAGAGCCAACTACATCACCATAAAGTGTTGCAGTGTCATGGTTTAAAATAATTTGTAAATCTGGGCCAACAATAGTTCCCTTTACAGCACCATCTACATTACCAATAAATACTGGGTTAGCGCCGCCCTGTATAATAGTTGTACCGTCTTCACCACGTCTTAGATCACCAGTAAAATTATCAAGTACAGTATATGTATTAGTAGGATCTCGAACATCTACTAGAGCAGTTTTAGCAAACTCGTCTACGATAAGATTACCTAATATATCATATAAATCGCCTTGTAGATTGCCTCTTAATGTATTGTTAACTGGGTCTACTAAGATAGAACTATCTGACCCTATAATTGTTAATTCGTACGAACCGCGAGCACTTAGAATTTTATCTGCAAAGGATGATAACGGTCTGTTACTCCATACTCCTCCATCGTGGATTAATGCATCTCCATTTTTTGGTGAACCGTTATAGATAACTCCGCCTATGTCACTTACTTGTAACCCATTTACGGTAGCTGTGATAAGGTCTGATGAATCTCGATTGGACCAACTTACGCCATCATAAGCAAGCAGATCACCTGACGATTCACCTGTAAATATTACATCTATTAAATCTTCTATATTTAATGCAGACTGACTATTTGTAAAATCACCTGTTGCGGCATTATATACTAGTAAATCGCCTTGTTTTAGATTTTGTAAGTTTGTGTCTAGTAAACCAAAAATAGTGTTAGAAACGTCACCGGAGGAAGCAACAAGTATTCCGCCTTGTGTCTCGCCGTCGCCTACATATAAAGATTTTGTATCTGTAACATACACTAACTCGCCTTCTACAGGTGTGACGAGCTGACGTTCTGCATCGGTTCCTCTTCTTAGACGTAATGCCATTATTTTTAACTCCTGGTTCTACTTATTATATATATTTATCTAATTACTGATATTACTTACGTTTCTTCATAAAAGTTTTTGTTCTTGATTTTATATCAGAAATTAGAGCAGGAGCATCGAGTTGAAATTCTACTTGCACTATAGTATCATTATATTCTGCAAAGAACTCTTCTAGAGCATCTTCTATGAGCATTTCAGATTGGTCATCATCTGTAAGACCTTTATGTACGTCTATTATCCAAACCTCACCATCTGTAAAAGTTACATTAACGGCTTTTAGATATTCTGCAGGTACTGCTTTAATCTCTATGTCTTTGAGTACTTCTGGCCATTGCTCTACAATGCTAGGTGGCAGTTTATCAGGCACTTTCTTCAGACTTTGCTTTAACTTTCTTTTTTGTAGGTACTAGTTGTTCAGCTTGTTCGCGTAATTGTTTAGCTTCCTTAAACATTGCATCAGCCTGAGATCTGTATTGTGCCGCAAGATCTTCGTCGGTAAGTACTCCTGCAGGCTCTGTTGGGCTTACAGTTGCCGTTGATGTTGACGGAGTTTCTGTTTCTTTGTTACCTGGAACTGCTAAGTCGTTAACTGTTACACCTCTTTGTTCTGCAATTACTGCATTCAACTCAGACAAGCGTATAACAGTTTTTGAATTAGGTGTCATTTCAACATCAGCAGTTTTAACTTTAACCATTTTACCTGTAGTGTGAAATGCACTTAACATCACTTTTCCATCAGGTAGTCTAGTTCTAGCCATTGCGTTTGCTAAATGCTCTTCGTTTTGACCTGCATCTGACTCCACTAACTTCATAAGCGCATCATGTTCTTCGGCCATTAAGTTCTCTGTAGTAACTACAATACAGTTTTCTGGTTCAGCCGGAACAACTCTGTATGCTACTATGATTTTTCTTTGATTGTTAGCCATTCTACCAACATGTTTCATATTATTCATCTTTATTCTCCTAACCTTGTTGAGGTTGTGCTTGTGCAACAGCGCCTAAAAACTGTTCTAGTTTGTTATAAACTTGTCCTACAGTTACCATTTCGTTTGGTTTAAATGCACCACGCTGGCTTGCAACATCGATAATACTCTTTAAAGCCTGCAAATCATTTACTGTTAGATCTGGTGCAGAGCCTTCTTGGGCAGGTGCATTAGCAGATTGCGTTGCTGGTTCTTCTACGTTAATTTCGTCGCTCATATTTTATCTCCTATATAATTATATATGCGCATATTATTTAGTTGTATTTCAAATGTGGACATGCCAACATGAAATAACTCATTTCTTTACTATCTTCAAAGCCAACCGTAAGTTGTATTAATCTAGAATTTTTTTTGTCTAAGCATAATTTTTTACCAACAAAAAAACGCTTTTTTAAATTTTTACTAATCCATTTAGCTAATGATTCTTCTAAATTGAATTTCATTGGTAATGTAATATAGTCAAAATGAGTTGGTGGAAAATCTACTTGACGTAGATTTAAAATTTCTAAAGTATTGATTGGTTTATTTTTAATCATGCCGCTTCGTCATAAACAACAGTTGTGCCAAACGGTGCTTGAATATTTTTATTGTGATTACTGTGAATAACAAACACTGTATCACAGTAATCTTCATCACCCCATGAATCCCATGCATACCCATCTGTAAACATAAGGAACTTCTTAGGCTGAATGTCGTTTTCTTTCATATAAGTCCAGTTAACCATAAAGTCGGTACCGCCACCGCCCATCACTTCATAATCTAGAAGGTCTTCACCGCCGTCTGCACTAAAGTCAGCTTCGTTGTAAACGGCTGTATCAAAACACCACAATTTAATTTTATAGTCTTTGTATTCTTCCATGATACCGTTAACTTCTCCTAAGAAGTCTTTTGCCTGTTTGTTGCCAATCGAGCCTGACATATCTATACTAATACATAAGTCAATAGTTTCATCAAAGTTCATACCAGGAAGAACAGCGGCAGTATGCCATCCTTTTCTAGATGGACGACTAAATGTGTAATCACTTTTAATAATACTTTGAATCTGCTGTCTTAGAATTTCTCTCCAATTCATTTTTGGTTCTGTAAATTCTTGTATGATACGTTGGACACCAGATGGTAAATTACCTGCTCCTGCACTCTGTGCCGCAGTAATCATATTCTCTTTAATTTCATCACGTATTTTTTTCAAGTCACCTTTAGTGTATTTAGGTTGCTTTTTACTTACACCATTGCCGTTAGAATCTTTTTCTTCCCCTGCATTGCCGTCGGCTTCTCCGTCGCCACCTTCTGGATCTAGATGCTCGTCTAGTAGTTCTCCTAACTGTTGCAGTTCTTCTTCATCATATTTGTTAAAAATATCATCGTAGACTTCTTCTGAACTCCAACCTTCGTATTTGAAATCTTGAAAACAATCAACAATACTAGGTTTTTCACCAATTCTATCTCTAACAAGAACATTGTTTACAATGTAGTCTTGTGCGATATTACTGATTAGGGGATCTAGATTTCTGTCTTGCCAAGTGCGGCGTTCTAAGTGATCGAAAACACAATGTAAAATTTCGTGTGCAATAACAAATTCAATCTCTTTATTATTCATTGCATTAAAAAATTGTGTGTTGTAGTATAGATTTTTGCCGTCTACAGCGGCGGTGGGTAACCAATCATCTGCGGCTAAGATTCGTAAACGTGTTGCCATGTTACCAAAAAACGGATGACGTAAGAGCAAACCTACACGAGCTACAATAATACGATCGTATACTTCCACACGCATTTCTTCTAATGCTTCTGGAGTAATATCCGGGTTTGCTTCCCAATTTTTTAGTTTGCTTGCAGTTTTTTCTGTAGACATTGCCCTACTCACTTTTCTAGTTTCTATACATATAGTATAACATTAATCATATAGGTTGTCAACCAAGAAATAAAGAACGAGCTCAAAAGAACTCGTTCTTTATGTATATTATGCAGACTGTGCAGCCTTAATATATTTGCCATATCGATCATGAAACTCGTCAAAGCACTCTACTTCATCTGGATCAATTGGCAGTGCATATTGCGTAAGAGCAAGTTTAATACCCATAACAACTAGTTCAGTGTCAAAGTTATCCATTGCAAAGCGCAGGAAATTGTTAACTTTGTCGTCAAACTTTTTATCATTTTTATCTGATGCTTCTTTAAGTTCGTAACACAAAGATACAGTAAGCGAGTACATAGCACTAATTTCTTTGTTATGTAACTCTTTTACTTTACCTGCAAGTATGTCACTAGGGTTTGGCATGTCAGCCGCAACCTTGCGGTGTGCCATAAACTTTACAGCAAGTCCTTCACCAACAGACCCTGATACAAGATCAGTAGTTGTATTTTCATCTAAGTCATCTTCGATTAACTCACTTACAAACGACCAAGAACGAGGTGTTGCAAATGAGCGACTTGGAGACTTAGGATCAAAGTCATATAAGTCTTTTTTGCTAAACTGCAAATAACCTACAACGTCTTTGTTGATTTTATTTTCAACTGCCCAGTCAAACCAATCATCAAAGGATACTGCAAGTTCTAAGTGTACAAAGCGGTTAGCCAACGGAGCAGGCATTCTATACGTAACACCTTTGTCAGCTTCACGGTTACCAGCCGCAACAATCATTACATTGTCAGGCAGTTTATAAGTACCTACCTTACGGTTAAGAATTAACTGATATGCTGCCGCTTGTACAGCCGGCGCCGCTGAGTTCATCTCGTCTAAGAACAATACAATGTTATCATATTGTTTAGCAAACTCTTCTGAAGGAAGTTCAGATGGCGGAGCCCATTGCATTGTACCAGAGTTACTATCAAAAAATGGAATACCTTTGATATCAGTTGGATCCCATAATGACAAACGCACATCAATTAAATGAGAATTAACTAAACTTCCTGTAATCTGAGCAACAATATCAGATTTACCAATACCTGGAGGTCCCCACAAGAAGATAGGGCGTTTCTTAGTTAGTGCGTGTTTGATAGAAGATTTAGCAGTGTTTGGTGTAACAGTACGAGACGTAGTTTCCATTGTTGAGCCCTTGTGTTTTTAGTAAGTATGTATATATAATAGCATCCTATACAGCAAAAGTCAACCATTATCTTAAAATAGGGTGAAAATTTTCATTATAATAATCAATAAGTTGCAAATTATGTTGAAAAATATCCTCCATTTCTATGAGTATTTCCTGCATTTCTTCTATAGTTAAGGTGTCGATATAGTCGATTAGATCATATATTTTTTCCATTCTTTTGAAATGATCAGTAGTAGTATCATAATCCTCACTCCACCATTTATCAAACGTCTTGAAACCTAATTCTCTCATATATTGTAAAGTAAACGGAGGAGCAACTAATACAAATGGTCTTTTACAATGCATAACATGTAAAGTTTTTTCGCTAAAATTTGCTGTAGGTTGTGCAAATCTAGTTTCTGTAACTATACCAACAAAGGATTTTAGTAGTGAATTATAAAAATTCTTATCCCACACTGGCTCTTGATTTTGATCGTTATTTGGATATTTTACTGAAAACTCATTATGTACATTAGTTTTATTAATATTGTGATCAATTTCAAACTTTGTGTCGTTTAGTATCTTATTGCCTTTATGTATCTGAGGCATATATTTTTCATCAACTTTTATAAATTCTATATTAGTAGTATTAAAATACCAACTGTAATGACCTTCTTTGTTTGCAAGATAGCACATTATAGCATGTCTAGCAGGCGTATATCTCCAATTAGGACAGTGGAATTTTTTTACTATAGGAATAAAAGGCCATTCAAATTTCCGGCGCTTATAAACACTTTGCAAAAATACATCAAAACAAAACAAGTTAAGTCGATTATATTGTTTTTTATATATTTCATTTACATTGTAATCACAGGTATATACATTAATTGTAATGTCTAGAAGTTCTGCAAGTTTTTGTATTTCATCAAATTCATCACAATACAATCTATCGTGTTCTTCTTGAGTATAATTTATTTCATTATAGAATGCTCGATTTTTTACCTTCTCACCGTGTTCCCATGTATAAGATGCTAACACTTCATATAAGTAAAAATCCACTCCTGTAGATTTTAATTTTCCTATTTTGCTGTGCTTCATTAATAATGACAAATTTAATTTATTGTGTGCTGTGGATACTACGTAAGGCTTATCACTAGGAAGTCTTTCTGTCCATTTGCCCTTTCCCCAACTATGATTTGGAGGAGTTTTGAATGGAAAATTATAAAAAAATAATCGATCCATGTGATCGCTCATAATATAGTTCCTGTAATTTGTAAAGTGTATCTAGGATCAGTTCCTATATTACTTGCGGCATGTACTACATCTCCCTTCCATAAATAGTAATCTCCTGCCTTCCAATTTGTACATCCTATATTATCTATTTCAAAGTAATGTCCTGGCTTCCAATCTTCTAAAAAAACTATTGCACGATATACATCATTGTATTCTACATCAAAAACTTTACAATATGTATTGTAATGGTCAGAATGAGTAGGCATGATATCATTAGTATCCATACGGTAGATTACATGGCCGCAGTCTTTTAGATCTAATATATCAGAAACCTTGTGTATCCAATTAGGCATTACATTTTTGCCACCATACATAACACCACTAAAACTTTTGTGATCATATCCTTGTGAACGCCATAAATTTATTTCGTCTTGCGAAATAGGTTGCTTCACAAAGTTATAATTTTTATAACTATTGTCCCATATTGGGTATATATTTCCACTAGTCCATCGCACGTTCAATATCCAATGTTACACAATGAAATCCACCACCTAAAGTACGTTGATGCCTAGTTGGCAACATAGCACACTCTATATTGTATTTTTCTAATTCTTTTCTTAAACTATGTTGGTTTTCTTCTAATACTACTAAGTGAGGATTTATACTAAACAAATTCATATTAATCCATGTACTAGCATTATTATAATTACCATAGTAGCCTATGTCTGTGGGCTCTGGACACATAATATAGTCCCAACTTCTAAACGGCTCTGGTAGCACGTTTACATCTTTTATTCTACTAGGATTAAGTAGCATTAAACCCTCTCTTAGAAACGCTACAGTGCTGTCTATGTGCATGTATGAGTAAACACCTTCTAATGTATGTACACTTGTTGTAGAAAGTGCATCTTGTAAGATTTGTGCTCCTAATTTATTTCCACTGTTACTTACGAGGTATAGTACATGGTCATCTGCACGTATTATATTAGCAGCATCAAATGCAGGACAAGTTTCATTTAGTGCCAATACTTCTTTATTGCCAATACAGTCTAAATTATATAAACTATCAGGCATTAAACTTGATAAATCTATTGGATTATGTAAATGGTGTTCAAATGCTTTCCATTCATTACTTCTTGCACGTATAGGCATTGGAGTTGCAATAGTTCTATTTCCGTGTATAAACACACTGTCTCTAGGACAATAGTTGTAATAAGAACAATCTGTTGCGTTTGGTCTTAATACTTCTATACTTTCTTTTTTAAGAAAGTCTACGAATATATTTAAATCTTCGTTTGCTTCGTCTATTACTTGTTGTGGATATGTACCAATTTGAATATTACTTACATCATCTAAGTGTGCGTAATTGACTGTACGCACACTTTTATCTATAGCAGAAACTTTTGCATTATCTGCTATTCCTACAATAACCTTTTTAAGTTGACTCCATTCATTAGAAACAGTCATTCTCGTGCTTACCTATTCATTGCTTTTGTTATACCGTATTTTCTTAGATCACCACTAAACAAAGTAAGTTCTACGGCTTTCTTTTCATTAGTTACATATATACTTCTATTTGTTAAGTAGTAAGGACAGTCAATAAATTGATCTAAAAAGATTATTACTTGGGTAGTTAACGGCATATCTGTTGGGTAAGGAATATCATACACTTCGATATCTACTTCACTTAAAAGATCAAATCCTTGTTCAGTAAGTCTAAGACCGCCTTTGTGTTTATTTCTGGTGTTCTTCCACCATATCGGCATATACTGCTTGACGTTAGCATTGCTTATAGCCATTCCTTTTTCTCTTAAGAATATCTTGGTATAAGCTTCTTTGTTCATTCCTTCACTTCTTCACCATCTGTAAGTTTTACAACAGTAAAATCTGTACAATTAAACATATCATTTAATTTTTTGGCAAGATTATGAGCATGTCCTGGATTTGAGAAAGCAGTTTTTTTATATTTAGGACCAGGATAATTGGTAAGTGCATTAGAGCTTTTAAGATTAAAAGCTTTATTTTGATAAAAAACAGCCCAAATAGCCTCAGATTCTAAAATTTGTTCACTTCTATATGTTTTACTGTTTACTTTTTCTAAAAGTACAGTTGGCTTAGGCCTGCTCATATGCGTATCCTTTTCATTATATACGCATATATTTATCTTTTAAAATTTATTTAATCATTCCAAGTGTTACCGCCGTCCATGGTAACTTGTATTATTTCTTCGCTATTATTTTGTTTGACGAGTAATTTTTCTAGATCACCGTTCAGTCTACTCATAACAATGCCTAATGTAAATGCAAGATTTTTAGCTTGAGTAATATCCATACGTAATTCTTTTGATCTACTATTTTCTGCAGATTTTACTTGTTGAATAAATTGTTGAATAGGTATAGTGTTTAAAGGATCATTTGTTGACACGACTTAACTCCTGCCGCATTTCTAATTCAGTTTTAAACGGGCCTCTGTACTGGTAACGTTCGACTGTAATAAATTTAGGGCAAAACGATTTGACCCAACCCTTTTCAAATTCAATACAGTAGTATCCTGCACAATACATACTTTTTGATTTTTCACTTTTTGTAAAAAGAGGTAATTTATTTTTAACATCATACATACTATTATACGGCACAACACTTGTTGGATAAGAATGTACATAATTGTCTTTTAATTGTACTTTTTCTTCTACATCCGACCAAACAATATCAACACCAAATCGTTTCTTCATTTGTCTTTTGTTATCAAAGAAACAAGTTTCTGCCGCACTAGCAAAAATATATCTATCGTCGTCTAACGACATTGTTCCAATTTTTTGACCGTTGTTTTCTACAATCCAGAAACGATCTTTTAATACTGGCTTTGCTTTTAATGTCATTGTGGATACCTCGCTTGTAATGGTTCTGCAAAAGTTGCTGCCTGGTCTGCAATACGTTGCATGTCCCACTTTGCACAGAACTTCATAAGACGCATGCCTACTTGCTGTACTTCTTTAGGTGTTGCATTCTCTGCAATAGTGTTATTAATTATCTCTCTAATATCTGTGGGTTGTGCAGTTAAGTCACACAATACAACATTGCGCTGATAATCATCTAGCACACGATGTTCTGTACCTTCGTGATCAGTCCAACGCTGTAGCATCATGTTATTCCAATTGTAGCCTTTTGTTTGTTTGTCGTCAAATGCTTCAATAAGACCTACTTTGTTCTTAGTGCCTTTTTTACGTACACCTGGATAAGCACTAAACACGTTGTCACTAGTGTCACCACGCATACATTTTTCAAACAACATGTATTCAGGATTAGGCGCAGGCTTAGGCTCTTTAGTTTTCTTGTCAACTACTTCGTTGCCTTTGTCGTCAAAGTAGCCTTCGTGCGTAATAGTAACATTCTGTATACCATTGTACTGTCTACAGTTAGGAGCAATAAGTTGTGCAAAGTCGCCGTCAGTGCTAATAATAACATGATTGTCATTAGGGTGTGCTTGTACCCAACCTGCAATCAAATCATCTGCTTCTAGTTGCTTGTGACGCATAACAGTACAGTTAGTCTTATCTTGTACAAAGCTCTTAAACTCATCAAATATCTCCCAAAACACTTTGTCTTCTTCTGCTTGTGCAGGAGTAAGTGCATCGCGAGCAACTTGCCTATTACGCTTGTAAGGCTCGTAATAATCTTTGCGCCAGCTACGTCCTTCTAAACAAAACACAACATGATCTGCTTTAAAGTCAGTCCATGCTTTCTTAACGCCACTAAGTGTAATATGCAGTGCCATGCCGACCTTAGTGTCAATATCACCACGTACTACGTGCCTTGCACGAAAGAATGTGTTAGCTGTGTCTACTAGAATGTAAGTTGCCATTAGTTTGCCTTTGTGTAATTTATAGTACTATTATAGCACCAGATCTGGCTTGTGTCAAGCATTATCAATCCCATAAATTTTCATAATATTTTCCAAATAATGCAAATGCATTTGTAAGGCGTTTTTGTGTTTCGTTTATGCAAGCCATGCATACTGGATCAGCAAAGTTTGAACATTTATCACGACACATGTCTCCAGCATCTATTTCTTTTGACTTGTGTCCAAACGCCCAGATCATTTCGTCTAGTATATCATCCCACTCTTGTTCTGTCAAGTCTGCTGGATGACCGTGTTGAGTTGCTTTTAATTGTACAAGCATAGGATGAATAATCATAGCAAGTGTACAATCCATACTCCATGTGTCGTGTGGTTCTATTTCAACTCTTGTGGCACGGTTCTTACGATATGGACCTATGCGTACTTTCATGATACTTCGCTACGTCCTTTTTCAATAGGCGTTACATTAATATAACCAGCACCTCTATCAGTATCTAGTCCTTCGTCTTCTAACATACCGTATACAATATCTCTAAACCAGCGATCGACTATTTCTTCTTCAGGATCTCCTTCTTCACCGTAACCATTTCGTCTTAACTCTAGAATAAAATATTCGTTCCAGTCTAACTCAAAAAATCCGTTGCGAATATTATCCTTGTTTATATGAGTATCTAACACTGTTATATAAGGTTCTTTCTTTTTAGTAGCGGCTGCTTTCGGATCCGTTTTTTCTAATAATTTTAATTCTCCTTCAGCAATTCGTTGTTCTTCTTTGTCAATGCCTGTTATTTTCTTTAAAAATTTTTTCATTTTTATGCTCCTTTAGAAACGTTGTCGTGCCATAATTTAAAACTATACCTTGGCCAAATTCCGTACTCTTTCTCTTTGTATTTAGATTTCTCTATAGAGAGATACGAATCTTTAGTAGCGTCTAACAGATGTTGTTGAAATTCTATATCAAGATTAAATGCTAATTGTTTTGCGTAGTCCCAAAAAGGAGTATCAAATTTAGAACCATTCTGGTAATGCCAAAGTATAAATTGTTGTAGTTTTTTAGATTCCATTTGCACGTTATTGTTACAATGCTCTTTTGAATAACCATCCACTATGTGATCCCAAGCAATTTTAGCAACTTTAAGATAAAAAGCTGTAGATGTTGCCTCTAAAGGTTCAATGAATGAAAATCTATTACCATTAAGTATTGTTCTTTCCCCTTGCCACATATTTTTTGCAATATAATTTTTAAATGTTAATGCTCCGTCTGGTACAACATCAAACATTTTTATAAAATTTTCTGTAGCTTCTTCTTTTGAAGTGATAGTATTATTATATAAGTAACCATAAGAAACGCTATCGTGATTAGGTATTACAAAGGTCCATCCGTCCGGAGTAGCAACACATCTTGTGTAGTGCAATTCTAAATCTTTTCCTTCTTTTCTAGACAATAACACAGAATTAAGAGGATTAACAATAGTGTTGTATAATTCATATTCGTTCTTATGCTTACCTCTGCAATCGAAAATAAAATCGGCATCTATATCTGATTCTGGATCAACAATACTACGTTCTATAGTATTGACATAAGAAGACTCCATTACTGTTTTAGAAAGTAAATTGGGAACATAATGACAAGACATGTTAGACATATAAAATTTATGGAAAAAATTATGATTTATTTTACCCCAATTTTCGTATTGAATACCCGATTTAAACGTTGCTTTAATTGGGTTATTTGACCAATCTAAATTCAAAGCATCGGATAACAATTCTACAACACTTACTGTAGTCCCTTGACCTACTCGTTCGATATTTACATCTGGATCATGATACAAATCGATATCAAATAGAGTAGATCCGTGAAATCCGTAATTTAGAGCGGTAATACAACCTGCATTACCGCTACCTATGATTGCAATTTTTTTCTTAGACATTTATCGATCACATATACTTTCTAATACTTTCTACAATCGCGTCGTTAAGTTCCCCAGGCGTTTCCGAAGATGTCGACGTGTAGTCTGGGTGTGTACCGCCAGCCTCGCTCCATTGCGAGCTCTGCGACTTGCTTGGTATTGGTTTGATACTCGTCTGAGTGACCGCCGAGCGGCATGACGTATACAGGGACTTCGATGCCTGCCTTGCGATATTCCACAACGGCACTAGACACTTCATCCACGTCAACTGCATCAGCGACCACAAATTTAAAGTAAAGGTCACTGTTAGGAATATCATAATAAGACCTAGCAATTTCAGGCTTGATAGTATCATCCCAAATCTCACCTGATACTGAAAGTTTTGGTGAGCAACTCCAAGTAACTCGAAGTTTATCCTGAGACTCGATATAGTCCTTGAACTCTGGTCTAAGTTTCTGAGTAGTATTTGTTTCAAATGTGACATTTTTTAAGTCCTTCATTTTAGGGTGTTTTAGTAATTCGACATACAGTTTCTGCCACCCTAACAAAGGCTCTCCTCCTGTAAATATTAAGTGGACATCTTGTCCGTTTTCCATAGTCCACTTGCCTTCGGGTGTTAAACTTAGCAAATGATCTACAACTTCGTCTACGGTTTTATCCATCATAAACTTTTTAAATTCAGGATAGATACTTGCATAAGTATCACAGCCTGTATGTACAATTGGCAAATCCTCAAACGTTTCAACTGTTTCTATTATGTTACTGTCTATCAGTTTTTTAACATCGGGATTATATTTAGTACCTTCTTTGCGTACATATGAACCTCGTTCATAACCAAAGTTCATACAGCGAAAGTTGCAACCAAAGGTACGTAGGAATACACTAGGTACTCCTACAAACTTGCCTTCGCCTTGTACTGAATAAAATGCTTCACTATACCTTAACTTCATTACAGTTCCTCCGCAATGCCTAGTAGTTCTGCTACTATTAGCAAAGTACCTGCTACACCTAAGTCACCAAATATAAGAAAGCCACCTGCTCCGATACGTATTACACTTTTTACTATACTGATGTAAAAATGTCGCCTGCTGGGGTCTTTTGGTTGTATACTCATCGTGGTGCAAACTCCTGTTGTAATTTAATATTGTCCATGAACTCTTTCTTTGTACCTGCGTCATCTTTAAACGCACCTTTTAAAACAGTTGTTTGTGTAAGACTACTGTGTGCCTTTACACCTCTGTTTTCAACACAACCGTGTGTTGCTTGTACATAGACACCTAAGTGTTCTGCACCAGTTGCTTTTTGAATCTCACGTACAATGTCGTTTGCAAGTTCTTCTTGTAGTGTACCTCGCATAGCACACCATTGTGCAATACGTGTATACTTACTTAAACCAATTAGTTTGTCTGATGCAATAATACCAATGTACGCTACACCTCTAACTATCTGGTGATGATGTGAACACATACTTGTAAGTTCACTTCGCACAACTAACATACCCTCATAACGATCTTCACTGTCATTTGGAAATGCTGTAGCGGCTGGCATTGGATTATAACGTCCTGCCATTAGTTCATTGATATACATTTTAGCAAGACGTTTGCCTGTGCCGTTACTGTTAGGATCGTTTTCTGTATCTATTACAAGACCTTGTAATACGTCTTCAAACTTAACAGCAAGCTCGTCAATTAGTACTTGCTTTTCGCCGTCCTTAATAAAGTCTGAAATGTTGTCGCCGGCCCAGAAGCGTTTGTCTGCTTGTTGCAAACGGGCTTTTATCTCTTTACTTTTACTCATATGTTTTCTCCGAGTTATAGACGAGGATGTCTATTATACACTAATAGTATATAGGTTATTTAGGTTATTGTCAAGATCTTTTATAAAAAATCAACGTTAAAACTTATAATAATTCTATCTTCGTTTGTTAAATTTGGCTGGGAATAATGAGGTAACCAACTAGGGAAAAGATACATTAACCCGTCTTGAACGTTACCTACATGTAAAATATCGTACTTAGGAAAATTGTCTAATCTGCTAGCCATAGTTTTAGAAATGTATGCAGGATCTTTAAAAATAATATCTCCACAATTCGTAGGAGCTTTAATATAAAACACTCCACTAAACAAACTGTTATTGTGTATATGTTCGGGAACATATGCATCTTTGGGATAAAGAGTAGCCCATGCGTTAGTTATACATATATCTCCGCTATAGTCATTGCGCAAAAGGTTAAACACCATAGTTATGATATGTGTTATAACAGGATCCCATTCTGGTTTTTCAGTTAGTGATCCTTCATAGAAAGTTGTTATACCAAAGCGATCAAAATCTTTAACGCTATTAGATTCAGTTTTTAAATCCCAATGATGGGACATTAGTCCAGTAGCATTGTTTCCATTCTGATCAATTGTATTTGTTCTCCAATTATAAAACAAATCTTTAGATAAATTAATTATTTCTTTATTTTCAGTCACTCCTGAGTACAAAGGAGTTGAAAATAAAAGCTTTTTATTTGTATTAGAGCTCATGAATAGTCTTTGAGCATCTTTTTAATTTCCATGCCATGCTGTTCTTCCTGACCAATCATGCCACGAGCATATTCTTCCAGCATAATACTTTTGTCAGTCACAAACTCACATAACTCAGCATATAACTTTACTGCTTTGGTCTCATGCTCCAGACTTTCTGTTAAAATCTGTTTAACACTGTGGTTATTGCTTTCAGCAATCTCATCAATCTTCTGGCTGGGATGCCCACCGAAGCCGGTAATAAATTCGCCAGCCTGTAAAGCATGAGCCAAACTCTCTGTGGCTTGCTCTTGTAGGAATGTTACTATGGGCTGTCTGTAGGGACCAGTCACCATGAGTGAACTATGAGCATATCTGACTACACCTGCCATTTCAGTTTCCACGATGCGGTTGAGTATCTCACACAGTGTGATTTGAAATTCGGGCATGTCCTGAGCATATAATTTAGCCATTGTCTTCCTCCTTTCCTTAGTATTTTTGTTTAGATGGAATAACGCCTCGTACGCCACCTTTTGGATCTTCCATATCTCCGTCACGACGGAATATTAAATGTACATGGGGATACATACAAGTTTGTCCTGCACTCTCCCCCATGTTAATGCCTATGTTAAAACCTGTAATATCATTACTAGGTGCTTCTACATTCTGTTGACCCATAGCAATTGCAAACTTCATACATTTTAAAATGTCTTCTTGTGTTGCTTGTTTAGGAACTATCAATTTATGTCCTACAGTTACAGGGTACATATCATTATACACAACAAAGTCGCGGGTGTTAAGCTCTACACTGTCCCACGGAGCCCTATTTTCTAATTGTGCTTTATCTAAAGTATCAGGGTTCATTGTCTAATTTTACCACTCGAGTTTTTTGAAATTTAGCTGTCCACCGATTTGCTTCTTGCTCTGCTTCGTCTAAATTGTTAAACGTAGTTAGTGCTCGATTTTCTGGTGAGGAAGGATATGTCGGATATGTAAGCCAAATCCATTCGTTATTGTGTAGGATTTGTATTGCATATTTTTTATCTAACATAACGGATTATATTGCCCTACGCATTCCCAAGGATATACTAGCCATACATCATCTTCTGCCTTGTTAATTTCATGAGTATAATATTTTACGTCATCGAAATTACTTGATAGATTTTCTGTAAGTGCAGCAAATCTTACGTTATTTTTCCACACAGTTTTCCACGCAAGTTGTTCATCCGGTAAACAAGAAGATTCCCAATTTTGTTTGATCCAATTAAATGTAGCACCAGTATCGTTAATATCATCTACGATTAGAATATTTTTACGTTTGCTAATGTCCCAACGACACTTTAACACTTTTTGTTCTTCTTCCGGAACATATCCAAATGCATCTTCTGCCATCCAACAGTTGGTCTCACTTTCTCCTGTAGCATCACGCAAACTTACTTTAAGTGCTTCACAGCGTATGCCTGTCATGTTGCTTAGTATAGTAGCAGGTACATTGCCGCCACGTGTAATACCTACGATATAATCAGGACGCCAGTTGTCTCTAAACATTTGATTCATAATGCTTATACACATACGTTCTATATCGTCCCAATAATAATAATGCTTGTCAATCATCTTTTGCGCCTCTTGCTAGGTAGTCTCTATTATGAGTCCAAATTCCGTTACTAATAAAACCCCATGCTCCTGCTTTACGTCCCATAAAGAACAAACTCCAACATGGTATTTCATTTCCATCCACATCCTTGCCAAGTTCTAACCAATGTGTATCATTTGCTTTACGATAACGGAAATGTCCAGGTCCTCTCCAAAAACGCCCGTTTGGAGTATTTTCCCAATAGCCGCCTTTGATAATAAATGTTGCATATGACCAAGGATGATCATGCAGTACAGGTTCATCACTTACAAGAACCTTGTGTAGTGTTATGTTAAAAGGAAAGTTCTTTCT
>Ga0233444_10000198_pt1 | contig 84687 bp, 70 predicted proteins | sample SI_124_October20_6_FD_182792 | JGI IMG/M metagenome (GOLD analysis project Ga0233444, IMG submission 182792) | Seawater microbial communities from Saanich Inlet, British Columbia, Canada - SI_124_October2016_10_MG | ecosystem: Environmental > Aquatic > Marine > Inlet | place: Canada: British... | reverse complement strand
GTTAGGGCTTAACAGCCACACATATTGCCAAGCTACTCAAGCCAATCGCACAAACTAGAGCTTGTCAAAGAGTGTGTCTGAGCCAACGCACAGAAGAAGAAATATAAAGCACGAAAGCACAACAAAGGCTAAAACGACAATAACCCCTATGCGGGGCTACTGCGTTTAGCCAAACCGTTAGTAGAAGATAATTTAAAGTAATTTTTCAACTTATATAGTTATTCAAATCGTAACCAACAAAGTTTCTTTCCAATACATCACAAACCTTCCCTACATTACCACTACTGTGGAGTAAGATTAACGAACACAGAAAATCTATCTCCTGCAGTGGAGTGAGGTTTAATAGTTTTTTCAGGGGATATAAAAAATTAATATATTGTGTAAATGAAGTACATGAAAATTTTAAATAGGAAAATATTTTATATTTCAATTAGTCTAATAGTGATAACTTTTCTTATTAGAAATTATTTTCCCCACCAAGTGATTCAGTATATTATTTATTCATTTGGATGTGTCCTAATGAGTTTTTCTTTTTTTGAAAGATTTTCTGACCAAAAAAATAAATTTATTAACGGTACTGGACTATCAAACCATTAAGTATCACGGTGGAGTAAATCTTAAGAATCTGACTTCTGCTCGTGATTATAAACTTAAGTTATAGCTTAACTTCCAAGACTCAATCAAGTCGCACTTTTTGTGATCTGTGAAATCTATGGATTCTTTAACTAGGATTCCCTCAATCAAATTTTCAATTCATTTGAGCCTTAGCTCACTCGAGATCGTTATCTTTATGGCTAGGAGAACTAATTGTTAAATCAAATCAAGTATTATGAAAATAATTTACTCAGAAAATGCACCAGATCCCATTGGCCCTTACAGTCAAGCGGTATTGGTGAATGGTCTACTTTATGTCTCAGGTCAAGTGGCTATTGACAGCAAAACACAAGATTTAATAACAGGAAGTATTGAAGCAGAAACTACCCAGGTGATGGAGAATTTAGGGGCGATACTTAAGGAAGCGTCAACTGATTTTTCTAAGGTGATCAAATGCAGTATTTTCATAAGGAATATGGATGATTTTGTGAAGATCAATGAAATTTATGGAAAATACTTTAGTAAAAATCCTCCTACTCGCGAGACTATAGAAGTCTCAAAATTACCGAAAAATGGAAATATTGAGATTTCATGCATTGCCTCAGTACATTAAGATTATAAGAAACTAGCGTTATATATGAGTCAGGTAAGGGTAAGATTTGCACCTAGCCCAACGGGAGGATTGCATATCGGAGGATTGAGAACAGCTATTTTTAATTATCTCTATGCAAAAAAAATGGGAGGTACTTTTATTTTACGAATAGAAGACACCGATCAAGCACGATTTGTCGCTGGAGCCGAGGCCTATATTAAAGAAACACTTTCATGGTGTGGTATTGACCCCAAGGAAGGCCCGGATATTGGAGGTGATTACGGTCCTTACAGGCAATCTGAAAGGAAAAACATTTATCAAAAATATACACAACAGCTGATTAATGAAGGAAAGGCTTATTATGCCTTTGATACGCCTAAGGAAATTGATCAAATGCGCGAAAAATTAAAAGTTGCAGGCGTATTAAATCTTAATTATAACTCCGCTTCACGGAAAATCATGAAGAATTCATTGACTTGCTCAAAGGAAGAAGTGAAGGAAAAAATACAAGCAGGGATACCTTATGTGGTACGTTTCAAAATGCCCGATAAAAGAGAAATCAGATTCCATGATATGGTCAGGGGTTGGGTATTGGTTCACTCTTCAACTCTCGATGACAAGGTACTCTTAAAATCTGATGGACTAGCTACCTATCATTTAGCCAATGTCATAGATGACTATTTAATGAAAATCACGCATGTTATTCGTGGAGAAGAATGGCTCCCATCAGCTCCGCTTCATGTTATGCTCTATGAAGCGTTTAATTGGGAGGCAGACATGCCAGATTTCGCACACTTGCCTTTGATCATGAAACCAGATGGCAATGGAAAACTGAGTAAAAGAGCAGCAGATAAGGGAGGATTTCCAATTTTCCCACTTAATTGGACCGATCCTACTTCGGGAGAGACTCTTCAAGGATTTAGAGAAATGGGATTCTCTTCAAATGCACTAGTGAATTTTCTGTCTTTGTTGGGATGGAACCCAGGTGGGGATCAAGAAATTTTTGATCTAAAGGCCCTGATTGCAAATTTTTCCATTGAGCGCATTGGTAAGTCGGGTACAAAATTTGATTTCGATAAAGCGAAATGGTTCAATCAGCATTATCTAAAAAATACGGAGATTGAAGTGCTTGCACTTAAACTAATAAAAGATATGCATAGCCTTTACGACCTTGAGTGCTCTCTCGAACTAGGTAAACAGATTGTAGAATTATTTATTCAAAGAGTTACTTTTCCTCAAGAGTTTGCCAGTGTAGCCCAGTTCATTTTTCATGAGCCTCAATCATATGATCAAAAAGTGATTCATAACAAGTGGAATGAAGAAAGTAAAATGGCGCTGAAAGCATATGCCAATAAACTGGCTGTTTTAATTGAAATCAATGGTGACATTGCACATGAATTATTTCAAGAAACTATGGCGTCGATCCAAATGAATCCGGGCAAGGTGCTTCAATTGCTCAGAGTATCCATCATGGGCGAGGGGTCCGGACCTGATTTAATGAAAATTATTGAAATTTTGGGTCCTGTTGAAATATCAAAAAGGATTCAAAATGCCATAGTACAATTTGACCAAATCAAAATAGTCTTACCATGAAGAAAAAGCGAAAACTAAAGGAGCATGAGCAACCTCAAGTTCATGAAAAATTAAAAGGATTAGATTTGAAAATAGATAAATTTGGGGAGATAAAATCTAGCTTAAATATTGATCAAATCAATCAGTTTTTAAATGAAAACGTCAAAGATAAGAAGTTAAGTGATCAAGACATCCCCCATAAAAAAACTAAGTGAAAAGCTTAATTTGGTAATGAGATAACTCTTCAAAAACCGCATTTTCATGATGATAATGAACCGGATTCAATGATACAGATAGGAATAATAAAGGAAGAAAAAGTTCCGATAGATCATCGCGTTCCCATTACGCCTGCCCAGTCCGCACAGATTCAGAGAGATTTTCCAAAGGTGCGGATAAAGGTCCAAAGTAGTAGCATCAGGTGTTATCCTGATGAGGACTACAGAAAGGAAGGTATAGAGATTGTTCCTTCTGTTAAGGATTGTGATATTTTGATGGGCGTTAAAGAAGTACCTATACCTTCTTTAATTGCTGATAAAACCTATTTATTTTTTTCTCATACGATTAAAAAACAGATCTACAACCGGAATTTATTGCGTGCCATTTTAGAAAAAAATATTCGAATTATTGATTATGAGGCATTGATCAATGAGCATGGCCATCGAATTGTAGCCTTTGGGAGATGGGCAGGGATCGTAGGTGCCTATAATGCTATATGGACTTATGGAAAGAGGTATAATATGTTCACAATCAAACGGGTCCATGATTGCTTTGATTTCGAAGATTTAAAAACCGAATACTCAAAAGTGAAGTTACCCTCCATTAAAATTGCCGTTACGGGCGGAGGCCGCGTATCAAAAGGCGTAATGGAAGTCCTTTTGGCGATGAACATTAAAATGGTATCTCCTGCTGCTTTTATAGAACGTGTATTTGATGTTCCTGTATTTTGCCAACTCAATACAAGAGATTATTGTAAGCACAAATCCGGAGAATCGTTTGTCAGATCTTCTTTTTATAGTTCTCCAGAAGATTACCAAGGGGATTTTTTAAAATATGCACAAGTAGCTGATGTATTGATTGCTGGTGCCTATTGGGACCCTAGGGGGCCCGTTTTGTTTGAGCGGGAGGATGTATTAAAAAATAACTTCAAAATCAGAATCATTGCGGATATTACTTGCGATATTCAGGGGTCTATCCCTTCTACGCTGCGCTCATGCACGATTGATGAGCCTATTTACGATTATAATCCAAGTGAGGATGTCGTAGAATTACCCTTGACTGATGAGGCGAATATTACCGTAATGGCTGTAGACAATTTACCTTGTGAACTTTCAAGAGATGCTTCAGAAAGCTTTGGGGATGAGCTTATTAATAATGTTTTACCTTATTTAATAGGGGAGGATACATTTGGAAGGATTGCAAATGCAACGGTAGCAGAGAGGGGCCGGTTATCTGGCAAATATGATTACTTGAAAGATTATGTAGAGGGGAAATAAAAAAGGCCGTTTTCATTGATCACGGGTTTTATCCGTTCATAGAAACCAGAAATTCATCATTATTTCGAGTACCTTTCATACGACTCAATAAGAATTCCATCGCTTCAGGACTGGTCATGTCATTCATAAATTTGCGTAAAATCCAAACACGACTAAGCTCTTCTTTATCCATTAATAGATCTTCTCTTCTCGTACCAGAACCTGGAACATCAATGGCCGGATAGACCCTCTTATTAGATAACTTTCTATCTAAAACAAGCTCCATATTGCCTGTTCCTTTAAATTCTTCAAAAATAACTTCATCCATTTTGGATCCGGTATCAATTAGCGCGGTTGCTATAATGGTTAACGAACCTCCATTTTCAACATTTCTAGCAGCACCAAAAAACCTTTTGGGTTTATGTAATGCATTGGCATCAACCCCACCTGAGAGTATTTTTCCTGAAGAAGGAACGACGGTATTGTAGGCTCGCGCCAGACGCGTCAAAGAATCAAGTAAAATCACGATATCATGACCACATTCTACCATTCTTTTGGCTTTTTCCAACACCATTGAGGCCACCTTCACGTGTCTTTCTGCTTGTTCATCAAAAGTAGAGGCAATGACTTCTGCTTTCACAGAGCGCGCCATATCGGTGACTTCCTCTGGTCGTTCATCAATAAGTAATATGATCAGGAAGCATTCTGGATGATTTTCAGCAATCGCATTGGCAACATTTTTAAGTAACACGGTCTTACCTGTTTTTGGCTGAGCGACAATCATACCTCGTTGCCCTTTTCCAATGGGAGCGAACAAATCTAAGATTCTGGTTGAATAATTATCAGATTTCGTACTGAGGTTAAGCTTTTCTTGTGGAAATAATGGAGTCAAGTATTCGAAAGCAACCCGATCCCTTATTTCTTCAGTAGTTTTACCATTTACAGAGGATACTTTCAATAAGGCGAAATATTTTTCTCCGTCTTTGGGAGGTCTAATTTCACCTTTGACTGTATCACCTGTTTTCAAACCGAATAGTTTGATTTGAGAGGGAGATACATAAATATCGTCTGGAGAGGCCAGATAGTTGTAATCACTCGATCTTAAAAAGCCATAGCCATCTTGGAGGGTTTCAAGAACCCCTTCGTTTTCAATAATACCTTCAAACTCTTTTATATTTTTAAGATATTCATCTTTTTTGGCTCGAGCTTCATCTCGGGCCATATCCCGTTCATTTTTCTCTCTCTTTTCAGGTTTTTTTTCTGTTTTTTCTTGATTTAAGGGCTTTAGCTCTCTTGCTTCTACCTTTGCCACAGGAGTATTGGTTGCAGCAGGTTGAATTTCTTTTTTATCTCCGTCCTTCAAATTAAGATCTAAGGAAGCCAATAGTTTTGAGGTACCATCCTTTGCTTCTGTAGAGCGAGATGCTGCTGTTGGTTGGTTTATTTTTTTGATATTGGGATTTGGCTGTCTCTTTTTAGGAGCTGTTTTTATTTCTTTTTTAGCAATAGGCGCGCTGACTTCACTTTCGGGAAGGGTAGCTTGTATATCTAAAATTTTATAAATAAGGTCTTGTTTGGACTCTTTTTTGGCATTTTTGAGGCCGAGTCCCTCGGCGATTTCTATTAATTCAGAAAGCAACCGAACGGTTAATTCATCTAATGTGTGCATAAAAGGTAACTAGTGGATATAAAAAATCTCGATGTGTGTAAAGATATGGTCTGACCTAGGATATTTTGGTCTTAGATCTTTATTAATTAGAGTTGCAATAATAGAGCAAGTTGTAAATATAAACAAATATTAAGATTTTTTTATATATCTATAAGATTGAGGGTATATATTTTCGCTTTATTGTCATTCTAAGGTTTTCTTTGTAACCTGTAAAAAAATTAAGGAAATGCTGTTAGTCCGCGAGATTAAAGAAAATTTTGGAAGATATGTTTTAGGCCTCAGGAAAAGGGGTTTTCTGGACCCTGATGAGCAATTAAGGCATGTTATTGAGTTAGATGAACAACGAAAGGGAGTACAAGGGACACTGGATGATATATTGAGCCGTTCGAATCAACTTTCGAAGAAGATAGGGGTTTTAATGCAGTCGGGATATAAAGCGGAAGCTCAAAAAATAAAATTAGAAACTGCTGAAATTAAAGAGCGTGGTAAGGTTTTATCTGAACAACTTCAAGATATTGAAAAGGCGTTGAAGGAGAAATTATATGAGTTGCCTAATATTCCAAATGAAAAAGTGGTGGCAGGTCAAAGTGAGGAGGACAATGAATTAGTCTTTCAAAAAGGAGATTTTCCACAATTAGAAATAGATCATCAACCTCATTGGGAATTGATCAAGGATTATGGATTGGTTGATTTTAATATAGGTAATAAAATTACGGGTGCAGGATTCCCATTTTATAAGGCACAAGGAGCACGATTGGTCAGGGGTTTGGTTAACTATTTTTTGGATAAAGGGATTGCCGCGAATTATCAAGAGGTTCAGCCACCTATCTTGGTCAATGAGGTATCAGGTTTAGCTACGGGGCAATTGCCTGATAAAGAAGGGCAAATGTACCATTTATCTGACACTAACCTTTACTTGATACCAACGTCAGAAGTACCTCTTACCAATATTTATAGAGATACTTTGTTAGTAGAAGCTGATTTTCCCATTAAAATGATTGGATATACACCTTGTTTTAGAAGAGAGGCGGGATCATGGGGTGCTGATGTGCGAGGTCTCAATAGACTCCACCAGTTTGATAAAGTGGAGGTAGTGCAAATTGCAAAACCAGAAAATTCTTATGCGGTCTTAGAGGAAATGAAACTACATGTGGAGGATTTAATAGCTTCATTGGAATTACCTTTTCGAATGTTAAGATTGTGTGGCAAGGATTTAGGATTTACCGCTGCGATTACGTATGATTTTGAAGTATACTCTGGGGGTCAGCAAAAATGGCTAGAAGTAAGTTCAGTTTCAAATTTTGAGAATTATCAGGCCAATCGGCTAAAACTGAGGTATAAAACTAATGGAGGTGAAAAGCAACTCGCACATACCTTAAACGGAAGTGCTTTGGCGGTACCACGAATTTTAGCTTCAATACTTGAAAATAATCAAACAAGTAAGGGCATTAAAATGCCTGCTGTACTGCAGCCTTATTTGGGATTTGACTTTATTGAAAAATAGCTATGTTTTTTTACTGGAACAAATCCTCCCAATGTGAATTGATTACTCTTAACATATGAATAAATTTTATTGAAGAAGGTGTTGGTGATTTATGGAAACCTGTCCCATTTTATTTTTATGATAACTTTTTAATTTTTAAAATATGATTTCGATCAGGAAAGGGGTACAAAAAGATTTAACTCAAGTTTTAGACTTGATCAAAGAATTGGCCATTTATGAAAAAGCATTGGAGGAAGTTGAAAATAGCGTAGTCCAAATGGAAGTGGACGGCTTTGGTGAATCCGCTATCTTTGATTTTTATGTTGCGGTTAATAAAGGCTTTATTGTTGGGATTGCTATTTATTACACGAGATATTCGACCTGGAAAGGAAGGCGTCTTTATTTGGAAGACCTGGCCGTAAAAGAGTCTTTGAGGAGACAAGGGATAGGTAAGATGTTATTTGATGAGGTTTTAAAAACGGCAAAGGCGACACAATGTACGGGTATGATGTGGCAAGTTCTTGATTGGAACCAGAGTGCTATTAATTTTTATAAAAAGTATTACCCCACTCAATTTGGGCATGGATGGATTAATTGTAATATTGATTTTTAAATTTCCTCTAGAAGGCTTGTGAATGACAATACTTTTTCGCCAAACTTAGCCCTCAGTTCGTTTTGTAGTATGGTGCCTTGGTTGGCCAAGTATTGTTGAACATGATCAATATTTGTTGCTGTAAATTGAACGGCATAAGTAGTTCCTGAGGCATCAGGATGTTCGTTAACCAGCCTTAATAAACGATGTTCAGTAAAATGTTGGGTGCCGAGGATATCTAATATATGTTCGTTTTTCATCCACTCTAGCCATTCGGATTCGATTGGGGGTTCTACATTGAAGGTAATATTGTAGACGAACATATTCTATGAATTCAGTTAGGTTACAAAGTTATTTAAAGTTTTAAAGGACAGGTTATGAATTAAAAATAATCTGATTAATATTTCTTAAGGATACATAGACGCCCTTCAACTGAGAGGAGCCATTATTTGAAATCAAAAAAGCATATTTATTATAAAATAATTCATACACTAGTTTTTTTGCTAAAATTAATTCGAGTTTTTCAATTCACTTAAACTAAGGATGAAAATCTCAAAATCAAAAGAAAAATGGGGTCAAATCCCAAATTTTAAAAATTATTTAATTTCGAATCAAGGTAAGATAAAAAGCACTGCTCGAAAAGTATGGCATTCAGGGAGTAAAACTGAAATGACATTAAAAAGTAAAATTATGCGTCAAAGATGGAATAAGAAATGTAAGTGTTACTTTCTTGATCTGATGAGTGATGACAAAAAGAGGAGGACAATTTATCTCCATAAAGAAGTGGCTAATTTATATGTGCCTAATGATGATGAGACAATAATAATGATTATTCATAAAGACAATAATCCCCGAAATAATAGAGCAGAAAACTTCTTGTGGATGACCGCATCACAACATATGAAATGGTAATTTGAGATGGGAAATAAGAATAATTTTAAAGTTTGGAAAACGAGAAAGAAGTTATGTGCCAACGGATTTAAAGAAATCACGGTTTTACCCGGTAGGACAAAAGAAGTACCCTGAGCATCTTGATATAAGATTAAAATAAAAAATGAGATTCATTGAATCTCATTTTTTATTTATTTTTAAATTTGTTTCTTAACTCACAGCCTCAATGTGAACGTAAGATCTGTTTTGCCGACCTTTTTTGAATTGAACCAACCCATTAGAGAGTGCAAATAACGTATGATCTTTACCCATTCCGACGTTGTTACCGGGATGATGTTTGGTTCCACGTTGACGAATGATGATATTCCCGGCAATGGCTTTTTGGCCACCAAAGATTTTCACACCCAATCGCTTACTTTCGGATTCTCGACCGTTATTTGAACTACCTGCGCCTTTTTTATGTGCCATCTTTGATAATTATTTTATATCTTCTATTAGTATTTTAGTAAACTGTTGTCGATGTCCTTTTTTGACACGGTAGCCTTTGCGCCGCTTCTTTTTGAAAACAATGACCTTATCTCCTTTGACGTGTTCTAGAACTTTCCCAGACACACTGGCACCTTTCACCGAGGGAGTACCTACTTTTACCTTTCCATCGTCTTCCGTCAGGAGTACCTGAGAGAAATTTAAAGAAGTCCCTGCTTCAGCATCCATTAAGGGGGCGTACAAGAATTTATTTTTTTCTACTTTGAATTGCTTACCAGCAATGTCGACTATTGCGTACATTCTTACTATTTTAAAAAGGAATGCAAATATAGGATTTTTGATTCAAAACGCAAAAGGATTGGCCTTACAATAATTGGAATCGGTTGTGGATAATTTTTTTTAAAAAAAAAGATTTTTTTTTAAACCTCATTGAGATGTGAAAAAGATACAAGTTTTTTCATTTAAACGACTCTTAATATATTATCTATCAAATAGATATGTACTTATCCACAGTCTTGATCATCCATGGTATTCCATGGAATACGATTTGTATTTTAGGTGTGATTTGGGCACATTTGTATACCGAGTTAGAAAAAGTAAATCACCACAATGCTTTTGTTTACACGACTGACTTTGGTTACACAAATCTTAGATAGTTATTATGCAGTACCACATGCCCAAAAAACTAAGGTTAAAGGGTTTGGGAAAAATATTGCTATCGCACAACAACGAAAAAATAATAAATGAAAAAATAATAAATAATGAGCAACCCTGTAGCAAAAATTAAAAACGAACCCATTTTAAAAGAGAACAATAATAGATTTGTTCTCTTTCCTATCGAGCATGATGATATTTGGAGTTATTATAAGAAAGCAGAAGCTAGTTTTTGGACGGCCGAAGAAATAGATTTAGGACAAGATCTAAAAGATTGGGATACGCTGACAGGGGATGAGCGACATTTCATTAAGCATGTTCTAGCATTTTTTGCAGCAAGTGATGGAATTGTAAATGAAAATCTCGCTGAAAATTTTGTTTCGGAAGTACAATATACCGAGGCAAAATTCTTTTATGGTTTTCAAATTGCTATTGAGAACATCCATTCTGAGACTTACTCACTTCTTATAGACACGTATGTAAAAGATGTAAAAGAAAAGGATGCTCTTTTCAATGCATTAGATACTATGGACTGTGTAAAGAAAAAGGCAGATTGGGCGCTTCGGTGGATAGATGAGGGTAATTTTGCGGAAAGATTAGTTGCATTTGCCGCAGTGGAAGGCATCTTTTTTTCAGGAAGCTTTTGTTCTATATTTTGGTTGAAAAAAAGAGGATTGATGCCGGGTTTAACTTTTTCAAACGAATTGATTTCTAGAGATGAGGGGCTACATTGTGACTTTGCATGTTTACTATACAACAATCATTTGGTTAACAAGTTGAGTAATGAAGCCATACAAACTATTATAGCGGATGCTGTAACTATTGAGAAAGAATTTGTAACCGATGCGCTTCCAGTAAGATTAATTGGTATGAATGCGGAGTTGATGTGTCAATACATTGAATTCGTAGCAGATAGACTTTTGATGGAATTGAACTGTTCCAAAATCTATCACGCAACTAACCCATTCGACTTCATGGAAATGATTTCGCTTCAAGGGAAAACGAATTTCTTTGAAAAAAGGGTGGGAGAATATCAAAAAGCAGGTGTTTTGAATTCCGAAAATGACAATGATAAATTCAGTCTTGACCAAGACTTTTAATAGAAAGAAATATAAGAAATCAACCATGTTAGTACTAAAGAGAGACGGCCGAAGAGAATCAGTTAAGTTTGATAAGATTACCGCTAGGATTGAGAAGTTATGCAAAGGGCTCAATAGAGATTTTGTAGAGCCAGTCAAAATAGCCCAGAAAGTTATAGATGGTTTATATGATGGTGTAAGTACTGTCCAGCTAGATGATTTGGCAGCAGAAATTGCAGCTTCCATGACCACACGCCATCCAGATTTTGCCAAATTGGCAGCGAGAATTGCCATTTCCAATTTGCACAAAGTAACATCGGAATCCTTTTCTAATACGATGAAGCATATGTACACCTATGTGGATGCAAAAACAGGAGAGAATGCACCTTTACTTTCTTCAGAGACCTATGGAGTAATCAAAAACAATGCGAAAAAATTAGACGAGGCCATCGAATATGATCGTGATTTTAATTATGATTTTTTTGGTTTTAAGACTCTAGAAAGGGCTTATTTGATGCGGTTGAATGGTAAGATCGTAGAACGACCCCAACACATGTTGATGCGGGTATCCGTGGGTATTCATGGGGATGATATTCAAGCAGCCATAGAAACCTATCACTTAATGTCAGAAAAGTGGTTTACGCACGCAACTCCTACTTTGTTCAATGCGGGTACTCCAAAGCCACAACTTTCCTCTTGTTTCTTGTTGACCATGCAGGATGATAGTATTGATGGAATATATGATACCCTAAAGCAATGTGCTAAAATATCACAATCTGCAGGCGGTATCGGTTTGAGTATCCACAATGTAAGAGCGACTGGAGCTTACATTAAAGGAACCAACGGTACTTCAAATGGTATCATTCCGATGCTTCGGAATTTTGATATGACCGCCAGGTATGTCGATCAAGGAGGAGGCAAAAGAAAAGGAAGCTTTGCTATTTACCTTGAGCCTTGGCATGCCGATATATTTGAATTTCTTCAGTTGAAGAAAAATCACGGAAAAGAAGAGTTAAGGGCGAGAGATCTGTTTTATGCTATGTGGATTTCAGACTTGTTCATGCGTAGAGTTGAGGAGAATGGAGAATGGTCCCTTTTCAGTCCTGATGAAGCGAAGGGTTTGGAAGACAGCTATGGAGAGACGTTTGAAAAATTATATGAGAAATACGAGCAAGAGGGAAAAGCTAGAAAGGTAGTGAAGGCTCAAGATCTTTGGTTTGAGATCTTAGAGGCACAAATTGAAACAGGAACACCTTACATTTTATACAAGGATCATGCTAATCGTAAGTCTAATCAAAAGAATTTAGGTACCATTAAGTCGAGTAACCTTTGTACCGAGATAATGGAATATACCTCTAAAGACGAGGTGGCTGTTTGTAATTTGGCCTCTATTTCTCTTTCTAAGTTTGTGAAGGAGGATAAAACCTTTGATCATGACAAACTTTATGAAATCACCAAAGTAGCGACGAGAAATCTTAATAAAGTGATAGATGTCAATTATTATCCAGTTGATGAAGCCAGGACTTCAAACATGAGGCACAGGCCCATAGGTCTAGGCGTGCAAGGTTTAGCAGATGCATTTGTGATGATGCGACTTCCTTTTGAATCTGAAGAAGCACAGCGCCTCAATAGCGAAATTTTTGAAACTATCTATTTCGCCTCTATGGAGGCCTCCATGGAGTTGTCACAAGTTGATGGGTCCTATCAAACGTATAAAGGATCACCTATATCCAAAGGCATATTCCAATTTGATATGTGGGGTGTGACACCCGATTCAGGCCGATGGGATTGGTATGAGCTCAAACAAAAAGTAAAGAAGCATGGGGTTAGAAATTCTTTGTTAGTAGCACCTATGCCAACGGCTTCTACCTCGCAGATACTCGGTAATAATGAATGCTTTGAGCCATTTACATCTAATATGTACGTACGCAGAGTGCTGTCCGGTGAGTTTATTGTAGCGAACAAGTATTTGATGCACGATTTGATTGGTTTGGGGCTATGGAATGAAGATATGATGAATAAAATCAAGGCTGAAAATGGTTCTATCCAAAATATAGCTGAGATTCCAGCTAATATCAAGGAGCTTTATAAGACGGTTTGGGAGATTTCTCAGAAAACTATTATTGATATGTCTGCGGATCGGGGGGCGTACATCTGTCAAAGTCAAAGTTTGAATATTCATTTGATGAATGCCAACTTTGGTAAAATGACCTCTATGCATTTTTATGCATGGAAAAAGGGCCTAAAAACAGGCATGTATTATCTGCGGACTAAGGCGGCGACAGACGCGATCAAATTTACCGTTACTAAAGAAGAAAACGTACAACCCAAAGCGGAAGAGTTGGCAAAAGCTACGGACCAAAATCAGCAAGCCATACAATGCTCCTTAGATGACCCAGAAGGATGTGAGATGTGTGGGAGTTGATTTTTAATTGATAATGATGAAACGGGAATATTATTTGACGGTATTTCCGTTTTTTTTATAGCTCAATTTTTGTCAAATCCCTTTTGGAGGTCATCGATTATTTCTGGGTTGAGCAGTGTAGAAGTATCGCCCAAATCATCCGTATCTCCACTGGCTATTTTTCGCAATATTCTTCTCATAATTTTCCCTGAACGTGTTTTGGGCAACCCTTTGACAAATTGAATTTTGTCAGGTTTGGCAATGGCACCGATGGTTGCAGCCACAAGCTTTCGTATTTCCGTAATTAATTCATCGGTTTGGATGACCCCATCATAGGTGATTACGTAGGCATATAGGGCATTTCCTTTGATGTCATGAGGGAATCCCACCACTGCACTTTCAACAATGTCGTCATGCTCATTAATTGCATTTTCTATGGGCGCCGTACCTAGGTTATGTCCAGAGACAATGACTACGTCGTCTACTCTTCCAGTAATCCTATAATTTCCGAGCGCATCTCGCAACGCACCATCTCCTGGAAAATAATAATTAGGGTAGGCAGAGAAATAGACATTTTTATAGCGTTCATTATCTCCATAGATGGTTCTTGCCAACGAGGGCCAGGGTTGTTTAATGGCTAAAATTCCTTCTCCTTTTATATCAGTAATCTCTGCTCCATCGGCGTTCAATAAAACAGGCTGAATTCCGGGTAAGGGAAGGGTTGCAAATGTAGGTTTGTCTTGGGTCACACCTGCCAAAGAAGAAATCATCATTCCACCCGTTTCTGTTTGCCACCAAGTATCTACTATTGGGCATTTATTTTTACCAATATTATCGTCATACCAGTGCCATGCCTCTTCGTTAATAGGCTCGCCTACAGTTCCTAATATTCTCAGACTACTGAGGACATGGTCATTAACGAACGATAACGGATGTTTTGCTAATGCTCTAATGGCAGTAGGAGCAGTATAAAATTGAGTGACTTTATGCTTCTCACAGACTTCCCAAAACCTTCCATAGTCTGGATAACTAGGAACGCCTTCAAACATGACCGTAGTGGCTCCAGTAGCCAAAGGCCCATAAACAATATAACTATGGCCTGTAATCCAACCTATATCTGCTGTACACCAATAAATATCGTCGGGTTTATATTGGAAAACATTTAAAAAAGAATAGGCAGCGTAAACCATATAACCACCGCAAGTATGGACCATTCCCTTGGGCTTTCCAGTAGACCCAGAAGTGTATAGAATGAAAAGCATATCTTCCGAATCCATCACTTCTGCAGGACATGAATCATCTACTTTTGTTAATTCTTCATGCCACCAGACATCTCTGCCTGACGTCCAGGCAATGGTTTGCTTTGTTCTTTGAAAAACGATTGATTTTTTAATGGAAGGGCAGGTCTTTAAGGCTTCATCGGAAATGTCTTTTAATGGCGTCACCTTATCCCCCCTAAAACTGCCGTCAGAGGTCAATAAGACCTTACATTTGGCATCGTTTATTCTTGCCGCCAATGCCCTAGAAGAAAACCCGGCAAAAACTACAGAGTGAATGGCACCAATTCTGGCGCAAGCAAGTACAGCTACCGAAAGTTCAGCAACCATTGGCATGTAAATACAAACACGATCACCTTTAACTACGCCATTCTTTTTTAAAACATTAGCAAAGGCGCAGACCTTGCTATGAAGTTGTCTGTAGGTAATGTATTGTGCTGCATCATTTGGATCATTAGGTTCCCAAATAATGGCAGTTTGATCCCCTTTTGATGCTAGATGGCGATCCAAACAATTTTCTGTAATATTTAATTTACCCTCTAAAAACCATTTTGTTTCAGGGACACTCCAATCGTAGGTTAATGTTTGGGTCCATTTTTTTCTCCATAAAAAGTTTTTGGCAATGTTATCCCAAAACTCTGAAGGGTTTTCAACACTGGACTGGTACGCTTTATGATAATCTTCCAGAGAATTTATTTGTAATGACATAAGTAACTTCTTAATGATTATGAGCAGCGCCTGCGCCACTTGGAATTCTAATATTTTCAACAATTTCTTGAACCTCTTTTGGCGGGTCAGGAGTAAACTTTGAGACGATAATTGAAACTATGAAATTAGCCATCATAGCGATACTTCCAAATCCTTCAGGGGAAATACCAAACCACCAATCTTCTTTGGAGCCTCCAAACCACCAACCAAATTTGAATTTAGTCATGTAAAATAGCATCAATAGAATTCCGATAATCATCCCTGAAATAGCACCTTGTTTATTCATTTTATTATAGAAAACACCCAAAACAATGGCAGGAAAAAAAGAAGAAGCAGCCAAGCCAAAAGCCAAAGCGACTACAGCAGCAACAAAACCTGGGGGATTGATACCAAAATAACCAGCCACACAAACAGCCACCACGGCAGCGGCTCTTGCAGCGATCAATTCACCTTTCTCAGAGATCCTAGGATTGACCATTCTTTTAATTAAGTCATGGGCAACGGAAGAAGAGATAACCAACAATAAGCCTGCTGCGGTAGACAGAGCAGCTGCCAAACCTCCAGCCGCTACGAGTGCAACTACCCAATTGGGTAGACTAGCTATTTCTGGATTGGCCAATACCATTATATCACGATTTACTTCAAGTTCATTCAATTCTTTATTAGCTACATATTGGATCACCTGATCCTGATTTTTGTCGATAAAAGTAATTAAGCCAGTAGTTTCCCATTTTTTAAACCATTTTGGCATGTCAGCATACTTTTTATCACTGACCGTTTCAATTAAATTCGTTCGTGAAAACACGGAAATAGCTGGAGCAGTGGTATATAATATGGCTATAAATAGTAATGCCCAACCTGCTGATTTACGTGCATCAGCTACTTTTTTTACTGTGAAAAATCGAACAATTACATGGGGTAAGCCAGCGGTACCAACCATTAATGCTGCCGTAATACAGAAAACATCTAGCTTAGACTTACTTCCTGTGGTATAAGATGAAAAACCTAAATCTTTATGCAGCCCATCCAATTTATCTAATAAATAAATACCATTTCCATCGGTACTTCCGAAACCTAATTGAGGAATGAAATGGCCTGTCATTTGAATGGAAATAAAAATAGCAGGCACCATAAAGGCAAATATCAGTACGCAATATTGCGCTACTTGTGTATAGGTAATTCCTTTCATTCCTCCTAAAACGGCATAAAATAATACGATGACCATTCCTATGATCACACCGGTAGTAATGTCCACTTCTAAAAAACGTGAGAAAACAATACCCACTCCTTGCATTTGTCCGGCTACATAGGTGAAAGAGACCAATAATGCACAAAAAACAGCGACGCTTCTAGCCATATTGGAATAATATCTATCGCCTATAAAATCAGGAACCGTAAATTTTCCAAATTTTCTTAAGTAGGGAGCGAGTAACAATGCCAATAACACATAACCTCCGGTCCAACCCATGAGATAGACAGAACCATCATAGCCTTCAAAGGAAATGATTCCCGCCATGGAAATAAATGAAGCTGCCGACATCCAATCTGCCGCAGTAGCTAAGCCATTTGCCAATGGAGATACGCCCCCCCCCGCTACGTAGAACTCTTTTGTGGAACCTGCCCTTGACCAAATAGCAATACCGATATACAGGGAAAAAGTAAGACCTACTAAAACCCAGGTCCACATTTGAATACTCATTTTGCGCTTTTTTTAAAGGTTATTTTCTTCCTGAAAACCATATTTTTTATCCAGCTTATTCATGAGTCTTATGTAGACCAGGATTAAGATGACAAAAGTATAGATGGCACCTTGTTGCGCAAACCAAAACCCAAGTTTAAAACCACCTATTTTTATTAAGTTCAATTGATTTACAAAAAGTATTCCTGCTCCAAATGAGACGGAAAACCACACAATCAATAAAATGGTTAAATATTTGAGGTTTTGTTTCCAGTATGCTTGCATCTCTTTTTTTAACTAAGTCACTAATATATTAAGTTGTAAAATAAAAAACGGTAAAAAACTTACTTCGTACATATTATTAGAGTTAAAAACAATAAAAAGGGCATCACTTTTTAGAGGGTTTCAGTTTTCATCAATAAAATAAACCATAAAAAAAGTGATTGGAGAGATTGATTTTTTTTGAATTATTGAACTCATGTAAAGGACAGGTATAATCTATTTTTATGGAAGGTGTAGGCAAAGATCAATGGGAACAGATCTGAGGGAAATACCTCTTCAAATATATAATTCTGTGAAAATGGCCAATAAGGCAGCTAGGATACTGATGGCAATTTTGTTAAACCTAAATCGGTGCCCTGGACTAGATTCTACAAAAATAGTCGTAGAAATGTGTAAAAAAGCGCCACTCACAAAAGCAAATAAAAGGCTTAATTCGGCTTCGGATAGTATTAAATAGTTATTGGCCATGGCCCCCATGGGCGAAGCTAGACTGAAAATACTTAATACTACCCATTGTTGTCGAGAGAATTTTGATTTCCCCTTAAATACCGCCATCAGGGCAAAGGCGGCAGGGGCTTTGTGCAGAATGATACCAAAAAGTAAGGTATATGAATTATTTTGTTCATGTAATGGAGAATCATGGGTAAGTAAAGCACCTTCCATTAAAGAATGCACGACTAGGGCAATGAGTACGTAATACTTTGATTGTGTTGATTTATGTTGGTGAAAGTGACCATGCTCCACACCCGAAGTAAAATATTCTAAAAATTGTTGGAAGAAAAACCCTAATAATATGAACAAACCAATTTTAGTAGGATCTGAGGACAAGGCAAAGAGCTCAGGAAAAACATGTATGATGGTGATGGAAAAAAGATAGGATCCACCAAAAATTAAAGGTAAAAAAATATTTTGAGGTTTGTACTCTAAGGGAATGGTGGCCCATCCTCCAATAAAGGTTCCTATGATTAACAGGGTAAGAGTAAGGCTCATGGAGTTTCGTTTTTCGTTACAATTACAGCTGTTTTGATGCCATCGGTGATGATGTGTTCAGGACTTGATTCACCTTGATAAATCAGCAGCGCATCTAAGCGATCATCTGCTTTGAGAATGGCCATGGAAGTTTCAACCCCCAGTACCATAAAGGCCGTTGCATAGGCATCAGCAAGCATACAATTGGGCGCGAAAACAGACGCACTTAAGATATTTTTTTTACTCATATTCCCCGTTCTAGGATCGATGATATGGGCATAGGTTTTATCATCGATCTGATAAAAATTTCTATAATTACCTGAGGTTGCAACTGATCGATTCTCTAGGTTGACGATTGCAAAAGGGGGTTGATATTCTTCTGATTCAATCAATGGATCTTGAATACCAATCTTCCAAACTTCATTCCGGTCATTGGTACCAAAAGTTCTGACTTCTCCACCAATCTCTACCATCGCATGTTCAATATTTTTTGATTTGAGATAATCAGCGATGACATCTACAGCATATCCTTTAGCTACGGCACTTAAATCAAGGTACGTTCCTTTGGGCATTGTAATGAGTGAGGGATTAAAATTAATTTTTGAGAAACCTACGAATTGAAGTAAAGAATCAATAAGGGGTTGATCCAATATTTTTGAAGTCTTATCTGAGCCAAAACCATAGGCATTGATAAGAGGACCAATGGTAGGATCAAAAGCTCCTTCGGTAGCTGCATGGACTTCTTTACTAGCCAAGAGGACAGGATAAAAAACAGGGTCTTGGAAGACTAAACTACCAGATTGATTCAATCTTGAAATTTCGGATTGAGGGATGTATGTAGATAACGACTCATTGAATTTTTTCAGAATAGAATCTATTTGTATTTTAAAATCAATGGGTTCCAAAGTTTTATATTTAACATTATAAACAATGGTTCCCATTGTCAATCCGGAGACCTCATTCATCAACAAATTAGGATTTTGATTTCTTACGAGCTTTACGAGCAGTAAGATTGCAGCAAAGAATAAGAGGACTCTTTGGGTTTGTTTACGTTTGTCGATATTCAATTTGATTTTTTTTACAATATTAGTAAGACCTAATTAGAATATTCAATCGTTATATTTGTTTTCTATTTATTAACTATGAGAGAGGATTATTTAAAACCAGATGATGAGGAATTTTCATCTGCTGATAAAGAGATAGAAAAAGCTTTAAGACCCCTCAGTTTTGATGACTTTACAGGGCAAGAAAAGATAGTTGACAACTTAAAGATATTTGTCGAAGCGGCCAGTCGACGATCAGAGCCCCTCGATCATGTTTTACTTCACGGGCCTCCAGGGCTCGGTAAAACGACCCTTTCTCATATTATTGCCAATGAGCTGGGTTCTAATATAAAAATAACAAGTGGACCTGTACTAGATAAGCCGGGAGAATTGGCAGGCCTTCTCACAAATCTTGAAGAGGGAGATGTATTGTTTATCGATGAAATACATAGGTTAAATTCGGTAGTTGAGGAGTATTTATATTCCGCCATGGAGGATTATAAGATCGATATTATGTTGGATTCAGGGCCCAATGCAAGAACTGTACAAATTGGATTGAACCCATTTACCCTCATCGGTGCCACGACTCGTTCAGGATTGTTAACCGCGCCCTTACGTGCGCGTTTTGGAATCAATGCGAGGCTAGAATATTATGATGCCAAGCTACTGACCCGAATCGTTGGAAGATCTTGTGATATTTTAAATTGTGAATTTGAACTTGAGGCCACTTTTGAAATAGCCAGAAGAAGTAGGGGAACTCCTCGGATCGCCAATAACTTATTAAGAAGAACCCGAGATTTTGCTCAAATAAAAGGGGATGGATCTATCAGGCTTATCATCGTAAAGATGGCATTGAAGGCCTTAAATGTGGATAATCATGGATTAGATGAAATGGATAATCGTATTTTATCTACTATTATTGATAAATTCAAGGGGGGACCGGTGGGTTTATCGACCATTGCGACGGCGTGCGGAGAGGAGGCCGAAACGATAGAAGAGGTTTATGAACCTTTTTTAATCATGGAAGGCTTTTTGAAGCGTACGGCACGGGGGCGTCAAGCGACTGAATTAGCCTACAAGCATTTGGGTATGATACCCCCGGCACAAATGAATACATTATTTTGACTAGGCGGCATGTCGCGCTTCATAGGATGGTAATGAGAGGCGTCATTAGGATTCCTTTTGATCATCTTTTTAGATGATGAAATCCAACAGAGATATCGTTAAGGAGATCGCATTGGATTTGGGCTTTTCGTATTGCGGCATATCAAAGGCTGATTTTTTGGCAGAAGAGGTGGATCATCTTGAAACTTGGTTGAAAAGAGGCTATCAAGGTAAAATGAGCTATCTGGAGCGTCATTTTGATAAACGATTGGACCCCCGAAAGCTAGTAGCTGGTGCCCAATCGGTGATTTCCCTATTGTATAATTATGCACCACAAAAAGATGAAACCGATCAGACACCCTATAAGATCGCCCGATACGCCTATGGTAAAGATTATCATTTTGTCATCAAGGATAAATTGGCTGAATTCATGAATAGGATGAAGGCGGGCATAGGTAAGATTGAGGGGCGTGCTTTTGTCGATTCAGCACCGGTACATGAGCGGGCATGGGCCTCAAAAAGCGGTTTGGGTTGGGTAGGTAAAAATACTTTGTTAATCAATAAAGATTCGGGTAGTTACTTTTTTTTGGCAGAGCTGATTATTGATTTAAAATTAGAGGCCGATGGGCCGATTAAGGATTACTGTGGTACTTGTACGAGATGTATTGACGCCTGTCCAACGGATGCAATCTCAGAACCTTATGTGGTGGATGGAAGTCGTTGCATTTCTTATTTAACTATTGAATTGAAAGACGAAATACCTAAGGAGTTCAGTGATAAAATGGAAGGGTGGGCTTTTGGTTGTGATATCTGTCAACAGGTGTGTCCTTGGAATAGATTTTCAACCCCACATAATGAACCCCAATTTGCTCCCCAAGGCTGGGAAGAATTATCAAAAACAGCCTGGGAGGAAATGACGGAGGTAGTCTTCAGTAATGTATTTAAAAAATCTCCAATAAACCGGACGAAATTTAAAGGATTACAGAGGAATATATCCTTCATCCAAACCACGGAAGGATGACACCTATCAACTCAAAAGGGCTTCCATAATTGATTAACCACTTATAGGCTGTGAGTTACCTTAGCTCAATCGCTACAGTATTCCATAATACCTTCTTTGATTCGGGTAAAGATTTCAAGTTGATCCTCTAAGTCTTCTTCTAAAAGTGTAATCCTAAATCCTAAAAGAGGGGAACAGAAAGCTGAGATAGGGACTACACAGACCTGTTTAGCGGCCAATAAATAATAGACGAATCGTTGGTCTAATGGCATTTCAGGGGTCAGCCAATTTTCGAGTAGGTGTGCTATTTTTGGATCCGTAATATTTAGTTGTTGTTTGGGTTCTAATGCTCCTGCTTTAAAGATTATGGTGTTATAAAAAGCCCCGTTGGTCTGGTTGAAGTTGACATAGGGAATTTCAGCAAAAAAATCACAGAGCTTTTTACTTCTTTGACCAATTTCTTGACTAGTGCTTTTTAAAAAAGCGTCATAACGGGAATCGGTCATGATCTTGGGAATAGCCCTTTGAGGCAACGTAGTTGAACTGACCTCGATCATTTTGGCATTATCTATGGTTTGACAAAGCTTATTGAAGTCAGTATCTTGATCTCGATTGTAGTATTCTGCCCATCCACATCTTGCCCCTGGCCAAGGCACTTCTTTAGAAATCCCTTTCAATGAAATACCAGGGACCTTTCCGATGACTTTTGCCATTGGCGCAGTACTTGCATTATTGTATATGATGTGTTCATAAATCTCATCAAAAATCAAAAAAAGATTAAAGTCTTTGGCAATGGCGACTATAGCTCTCAAGATTTTTTCAGGATAAACCATCCCGGTGGGATTGTCAGGATTGATGACCAATATACCCACAATATTGGGATTGTAGCATACTTTATTTCGTAAATCTACAAGATCTGGATACCATTGATTTTCGGGATCAAGAGCATAAGTAATTGGTTGGTGATTGGCATGAGCTGCTTCTGCAGAAGAATGCGTCGAATAGGCAGGTGAGGGCCCTATTACCCGAGCCGTTGGTAGGAGGTATTGATAAATTTTCGCAATGGCATCTCCTAGGCCATTAAAAAAGGTAATATCCTCTGCGTTGATTTGAACCCCATTTAATAAACTAGTTCTATAAGCAAGAAAGGTACGTGTCTCTAGGAGCCCCTTGGAATGACTATAACCATAAGTAGTATCGTCTTTCAAGAGTTCAATAATAATGTCCTTGATCCAGTTGGGGAGCGTACGATGCTTTTGGATGGGATCACCTATGTTTTCCCAATAAATTCGATGACCAAGTTGTTCAAGTTGTTCTGCTTTACGTACAATTCCCCGAATTTCATAGGAGAGTTCATCCGCACCTTCGCGAAGTAATTTTTGTCTCATAATTAGTAAAAAAAAGTGCTAATTTATTTATTTTCCTGTTGAAAAATGTAATTTTTCTAGCGTATAAATTAAGTTATTCTTCTTAGAGGTATGCACCTTCTTTTAGGTTGTATTTACAGAATTGGACTTGTAAGGCTCCATTGAATAAAGCCATTTTTTCACTTGGTTTTAAACGTAACTGTTTGAGCGCTGGGATATTTGAGCTCAATACCCAAGCATCGAAACTTGAAAAGTTATTTTTAAAGGAATCTCCTAGTTTTTTATAAAGATTATCGACGTCTTCTCCTATTCTTTCACCATAGGGAGGATTGGTGATGATCATACCTGTTTGAAATTTGGGAATAAAGTCCTCAAATGCGACTTGTCTGATTTGAACATCTCGTCCCATTCTCAGTTTTTTCAAGGCTCCTTTGGCGAGGGCAACGGCATGACCATCGATATCTCCACCGGAGATCATCAAGGGGGCACTTCTGATTTTACCCTGTGCTTCTGCTCTGATTCGATTCCACATCATGGGTTGAAAGTTATTCCAATTCTTAAAGCCAAATTCCTTTTGATTAATTTGAGGAGGAATATTTAATCCCATGAGTACCGCCTCAATGATGATGGTTCCGGTTCCACACATGGGATCAACCAGAGGGATACTTTTGTTCCAACCTGCCAGCTGTAATAGACCGGAAGCCATGACTTCATTGAGTGGAGCTTGATGTCCTGGTTCCCTATAACCGCGTTGATTGAGGAGTCGTCCGGAACTGTCCAATGAAATGATGAATTTATCTTGATAACCATGTAAGTTGAAGAGGATATCAGGTTTTTCAATATCTACAGAGGGCCGCAAATTAAATTTTTCTCTAAACTGATCGGCAATCGCATCTTTCATTTTAAGTGCAGTATATTTTGAGTGTGTAAAATACTCTGAGAAAATAGTATTGTCGATGGCAAAAGTTTGCCTGACATCAAGAAATTGAGACCAATCAAATGATTTGACTTGGCCGTAAAGTTCGGTTTCATTACGGGCTGTAAATTCATATACCGGGACCAAAATACGTAAGGCAGTCCTTAAGTTCAAGTTTGCCTCATAAAGGAAGGGCAGTTTCCCTTCACATTCTACAGCGCGTTTTCTTTTTTTGATGTTTTGTCCACCTAGGAGTTCAACTTCCTTCATGAGGACCTCTTCGAGTCCATGTAAGGTTTTGATGACTATTTTCAATGAATTTATCTTTAAGGTACGTAAAGTTAATTGAATATATTTTGTCAATATGAGCTTACCAACCGATCCATGAGCTTTTAAAACATTTTTTGCTCATTTTGATGGGTTTTAGATTTGATCAATTCAATAAATGGGGCCGTCTTTCTTTGGTTTTCTTAACAGCTGCTTCATGCCTCCAATCATTGATCACAGCCTTGTTACCCGATAATAGAATTTTTGGTACTTTCCATCCATTATATATAGCAGGTCGTGTATACACAGGAGGTGCCAAGAGGTCATCTTGAAAAGAGTCGGTAAGCGCGGAGCTTTCATCGTTGAGCACACCTGGGATCAGTCGGATTAAACTATCGGCAACTATCATAGCGGCTAGTTCGCCTCCAGAGAGAACATAATCTCCGATACTGATTTCTCGGGTGATTAAATGGTCACGTACGCGCTGATCTATGCCTTTGTAGTGGCCACAGAGTAAGATGATGTTTTTATTAAGAGACAATTGATTGCACGTGGATTGATTTAATTTCTCTCCATCGGGTGTCATAAAAATAATCTCGTCATAATCTGTATGCTTTTTTAGAGCACTGATGCACCGGTCAATAGGCTCAATCAACATGACCATCCCTGCACCTCCTCCATAAGCATAATCATCAATAGATTTTTGTTTGTTGTTCGTAAAAGGTCTTAAATCGTGAATATAGAGCTCTACCAATCCTTTTTTTTGGGCCCTTTTTACAATGCTTTGATTCATGGGGCCCTCAAAGAGTTCAGGTAGACATGTGATAATGTCAATTCTCATTGCTAAAATAGATTTCCATGAAACCATTAGGAAGTTCAATATGAGCTTCTTTTTTTGTTAGATCGACTTTTTTGAATATAGCGTCTTCGACCGGAATTAACAGTTCTTGCTCTTTGTAGAAGACAGCTGCAAGATATTGTGAAGAGGGTTGATAAATTTGTGCAATTGTACCTAAAAAAGCCCCTAGGTGGAATATCTTAAATCCGACAAGATCGTGGAAAAAATATTCTCCGTCTCGCAGTTTTGGTAAGTGATTTAGCGGGAGATAGATTGCTTGACCTACCAGATCCTTGGCCAGATCGACGTGGTCAATATCTTCGAAATGAATGAGTGTTTTTACACCTTTCATTGAGATTTGTTTAACAAAAAAAGGAATCAGATTTCCAGATTGCTCTAGAAATACGGATTCCAATTCACTGTATTCGTCTGGTTGGTCCACATCTAGTTCAATGGTTACCATACCTTTTAAACCGTGCGTTTTGACGATATGCCCCAACTGGTAACATTCATCCTTACGCATGGGGATAATTATTTTGAAGCTTCTTCAGTTGCTGCTGCTCCCTTGTCACTTTCTTTAGTTTTTGTTTCTGCAGGCGCATCAGCTTTCACTTTCTCTACTTTCGCTTCTTCCGCTTTCACTTCTTTTGGTGCAGCGGCTTCAGTTTTGGAAGCTTCAGGCGCTTCGGCGTTTGCCTTTTCAGCAGTTTTCTGATCTGAGATCGCTTCCTCAGCCTCTTCGGTAAGTTCTTTCTCGGAAGCAGCTACCGCAGCATCTGTTATTTCAGCAGCTAGCACGGCTTCTGCATCTTGCTTTCTTTTCATGATGGCCGCTGCTCTTGTTTCATTGACCTTCTTTTCGGCCTCAAACTTTGTTTTGGCCACTTTGTTGTTGGCTTCAGTCAATTTATTGAGGGCTTCTTGATTCTGTTTTTCTTTGTTTTGGAACCACTCTTCAAACTTTTTGTCTGCATTTTCCTGTGTGATGGCTCCTTTATTGACACCTACTTGAAGATGTTTTTTAAACATAACTCCTCTTTCAGAAAGAATGGCTCGAGCCGTATCGGTTGGCTGGGCACCTTTCATGATCCAATCTAGGGCTTTTTCTTCGTTGATATTAATGAATGCAGGATTGACATTGGGATTATAAGTACCAATTTTTTCAATAAAGCGACCATCTCGTGGTGCTCTTGCGTCTGCGATGACCACATCATACATGGCCAATTTTTTACGTCCTCGACGTGCTAATCTTATTTTTACTGACATTGTTTGTTTTATTTATGGAACGCGTCCATGTTAAAAATTAAAAAAATAGAGCGCAAAGATAAAGGAAAATATCTATTAAGTTATTAGGGCGATGTAATAAAAGCAATGAGATGCAATTTAAATCTTATTACAATTTTCATTTGCATATTCGTTTACACGGTTTTGTAATAATTAAAAACTCTTTCTATATTTGAAGGGTTATTAATACATACAAAGATGGATAAATATTCTTATATCGGAAATGCAGATGTAGCGCACATTAACAGTCTATATGAATCTTATCAGGAAGATCCTGAAAGCGTTGATGCTTCCTGGAGATTATTTTTCCAGGGATTTGAGTTTTCCGCTAATAGCTATGGGGCCAGTGCAGAACCTGCTATGGGAAACTCAAAAGAAACGGCGGTCAAAAATCTGATACATGCTTATAGATCAAGAGCGCACTTGAAATCAGACACCAACCCTGTACGGGATAGAAGGAATCATGATATCAAATTAGATTTAGATCATTTCGGTTTGTTATCAGCTGATTTAGAAACCGCTTTTCAGGTAGGTAATGAAATAGGGCTAGGTGCTGCTAAGTTAAAAGATATTGTAACTCGGTTAAAGAAGATTTATTTAGGATCTATTGGTTACGAATATTCCCACTTAAGAGAACCACATATTTTGGCCTGGTTTCGTTCTAAATGTGAAACCGAAGGCGCCAATATTAATCCTCCCGAAAAAGAGAAAGAACATATATTGGGTAAACTCAATGAAGCCGTAGTATTTGAAAACTTTCTACATACCAAATATATAGGCCAAAAAAGGTTTTCTTTGGAAGGGGGAGAGAATACCATACCAGCGCTAGACAAAATAATTAGGAGGGCCGTCGAATTTGGTGTCCAGGAGGTAGTTATTGGGATGGCGCATCGTGGGAGATTGAATGTTTTGGCTAATATCATGGGTAAAACCTATGATGAAATTTTTAATGAATTTGAAGGAGGATCCAATCCAGATCTTACTATGGGTGATGGAGATGTGAAGTATCATTTGGGATTTTCAAGCCAATATGTTTCAGATTCCGGAAATATGGCCTATGTGAAACTTGCACCTAATCCTTCACATCTAGAAGCCGTGGACCCCGTAGTATTGGGAGTAACCCGAGCGCAAATAGATGACGAATATCGGGGAGACATGTCCAAATGTCTACCTATCGTCATTCATGGAGATGCTGCGGTTGCGGGTCAAGGCTTGGTTTACGAATGTGTTCAAATGGCTAATTTAGAAGGTTATAGAACCGGAGGAACGATTCATTTTGTCATCAATAATCAAGTAGGTTTTACCACAGATTATGACGATGCTAGGTCAAGTATTTATTGTACAGATTTATCGAAAATAATAGATGCGCCCGTGTTGCATGTCAATGGCGATGATGCCGAAGCTGTCAATTTTGCAGTGAATCTAGCTGTAGAGTATAGACAGGAGTTTGGTAAAGATATTTTTATTGATTTGCTGTGCTATAGAAGACATGGCCATAATGAAAGTGACGAACCCAAATTTACGCAGCCTAAACTTTACAATATTATCTCCAAGCATCCCAATCCACGCGAGGTGTATATAAAAAAACTCAAAGAAAGGGGTGATGAAGCTGGAGAAACTGCCGAAAAATTAGATAAGGAATTTAAAAAATTACTTCAGGATAGGCTCAATTTCGTGAAGCAAAAGCCACTGCCGTATAAGCCACAAAAAATTGATGAGGAATGGAAGTTTTTAAGAAAGTCTAAACCTGAAGATTTTCATACATCTCCCGATACCTCAATTTCTGATGCGTTGGTTCAAAAAATAGCGTATGCATTGACGACGCTCCCCGTAGGTTTTAAACCCTTAAGACAAATAGAAAAGCTGATGAAAGATCGAAAATCGGCTTTTTTTGACAAAAAAGAATTAGGATGGGGTGAAGGTGAATTACTTGCCTACGGATCATTATTGGCTGAGGGTAAAATCGTGCGCATGTCGGGTCAGGATGTCAAACGTGGTACTTTTTCCCACCGGCATTCTTTTGTGGTGGATTCAGAGACCAACGAACCTTATTGTCATCTAAATCATATTGAGGAGGGCCAACAGCCTCTTAAAATTTTTAATTCTCTATTGTCTGAGTTTGGAGTACTGGGCTTTGAATATGGTTACGCCATGTCAACCCCCAATGCATTGGTGGTGTGGGAAGCCCAATTTGGAGATTTTGCCAATGGGGCTCAGGTCATGATTGATCAATTTATTTCAAGCGCGGAGACCAAGTGGCAACGAATGAATGGCTTGGTGATGTTACTTCCCCACGGCTACGAAGGACAAGGTCCTGAACACTCCAGTGCTCGTATGGAACGGTTTCTTCAGATGTGTGCTCAGGATAATATGATTATTGCAAACATAACCAGTTCGGCCAACTTCTTTCATTTAATGCGTAGACAGGTGGCTTGGGAATTCAGAAAACCCTGTGTCGTTTTTTCCCCTAAATCTTTGTTAAGAAGTCCGAAGGTAGCCGCGCCGATAAAAGATTTTACTGAAGGTAAGTTTTGTGAAATTTATTCAGATGATTACGTGGTCGCTGGTCAGGTGAAAAAGGTAATTATGTGTTCTGGAAAAATTTATTTTGACCTTATAGATGAACAACAAAAGCAAAAGGCCAAAGAAGTTGCCATTGTAAGGATAGAGCAATTGCATCCTTTTCCCAAAAAACAATTAGATGTGATTCTGAAAAAATATAAAAATCCTAAATTAATATGGGCACAAGAAGAACCTGAAAATATGGGACCTTGGTCCTACATCCTCAGAATAGCAGAGGGTTATGAATTTGCACTCATAGCAAGAAAAGCAGCTTCGTCACCCGCGACGGGTTTTAATAAAATCCATAAGATAGAACAAGAAGATTTAGTTAACAAAGCATTTAAAATATAAGCATATGAGTCTTGAAATGAAAGTCCCATCCGTTGGGGAATCAATATCAGAAGTTACGGTTTCACAGTGGATGAAAAATGACGGAGATCATGTAGAAATGGATGAAGTGATTTGTGAGCTTGAATCGGATAAGGCCACCTTTGAAGTCAGTGCTGAAATTGAGGGCATTTTGAAACTTAAGGTAGGTGCGGGTGATACCGTTGAAATCGGTGGCCTGTTATGTGTTATTGAGGCATCAAGTGAAATAAAAGAGGCGATAGTTCCTGATGTGAAATCAGAAAAATTGACTAGAGGAGCCGTAAAAACTATTCAAATGCTTGTGCCCACGGTAGGTGAATCGATCAACGAGGTAACGATATCTAACTGGGCCAAAGCATCGGGTGATTTAGTAGTTTTAGATGAGGTTATTGCAGAAATTGAATCCGATAAGGCTACTTTCGAATTAACGGCCGAAGCGACAGGGAAGTTAGAAATTTTGGCTGCTGATGGTACAACCCTTGAGATTGGAGGATTAATATGTCAAATAGCCGTTACCGATGAGGTGCAGCATAGTACAGCGGTTATACCCTCTGAATCAGATCACGCCACAACACCGGCTGTATCCAAAGGCTATGCCGTGGGTCATGCCCCTCCCGCCGCGGCCAAAATATTGGCAGAAAAAGGAATTTCAGCAGCTGCGGTCCAAGGAACAGGTGTAGGTGGAAGAATTACCAAAGAAGATGCCATGAACGCCCAATTACAAAAAGTAGAGTCATCCCCAAAAGAGCAAGAAAAATCGATCATAAATGATCCTGTACAATCTGCAGACCAAGGTGAGCGGTCTGAGCAAAGGCAAAAAATGTCACCTTTGAGAAAAACTGTAGCGAAACGATTGGTTTCAGTTAAAAATGAAACTGCCATGTTGACTACTTTTAATGAAGTCAATATGCAACCGATCATGGAGTTAAGAAAAAAATACAAAGAATCATTTAAAGCAAAATATGAAGTGGGTCTTGGTTTCATGTCCTTCTTTACCAAGGCTTGTTGCGTGGCACTGCAGGATTGGCCAGCTGTAAATGCAAAAATTGATGGAGATGAAATCATATATAGTAATTTTTGTGACGTCTCTATCGCTGTGTCAGCACCCAAAGGTCTTGTTGTTCCTGTGATCCGGAATGCTGAAACCCTGTCCTTTGAGCAAATAGAGAGGGAAGTAGTTAGGTTAGCCACTAAAGCCAGAGAAAACAAATTAAGTATTCCGGAAATGACCGGAGGTACTTTTACCATCACCAATGGAGGAATTTTTGGCTCGATGCTATCGACACCCATCATCAATGCCCCACAATCAGCTATTTTAGGGATGCATAATATTGTGCAGAGACCTGTAGTGGAGGATGGAGAAATAGTGGTTCGACCGATCATGTATGTTGCACTTTCTTATGATCACCGAATTATAGATGGTCGGGAATCGGTAAGCTTTTTGGTAAGATTGAAAGAACTTTTAGAAGATCCTTCACGATTGCTCTTGGGAGTTTAAGAAAATATTAAGGTTTTTGCTATTTAAACACAAAAAACACAGAATCATGGATTATCAAGTAATTGTTATCGGATCAGGACCTGGCGGATATGTGGCAGCTATACGATGTGCCCAGCTGGGATTTAAAACAGCCATTATTGAAAAGTACAATTCTTTAGGAGGTACCTGTTTAAATGTGGGATGCATTCCCTCTAAAGCCTTACTGGATTCTTCAGAACATTTTCATAATGCGACCCATACGTTCAAAACACATGGCATTGATATATCTGTGCCTAAAGTCAATTTCAAACAAATGATCGCGCGCAAGTCGGATGTGGTGAGCCAAAATACTGATGGCATCCAATATTTGATGAAAAAGAATAAAATCGATGTATTCAATGGTTTAGCTTCTTTTTTGGATCCGCATACGGTTCAAATTGTTGGGAAAGAGACCCAAAGTATAACAGGTGAAAAAATCATTATTGCTACAGGTTCCAAACCTGCTACACTTCCTTTCATCAAAGTGGACAAAAAACGAGTCATTACCTCGACGGAAGCCTTAGAATTGAAAGAGGTCCCTACACATTTCGTGATTATAGGTGGGGGCGTCATAGGTTTGGAGTTAGGCTCTGTCTATGCCAGACTTGGGGCAAAAGTATCGGTTGTTGAATTTTTAGATGGAATTATACCCAACATGGACAAAACTATGAGTAAAGAGCTTCAAAAAAGTCTTAAGGGGATTGGATTTGATTTTTATCTTAGTCACAAGGTTACGGGAGTCGCAGTAAAAGGGAAAGAGGTAACGGTGACGGCGGAAAATAAGACCTCTGAAATCCTCAGTCTCAAAGGAGACTATTGTTTGGTCTCCATTGGTAGAAAAGCTCACACAGAGGGCTTGGGATTAGATAAAATAGGAGTAGTTTTAGATGATAGGGGTAGAGTAGCCGTAGACCAACATTTAAAAACAAATCTTGACCACATTTGGGCCATTGGTGATGTTATTAAAGGTGCCATGTTGGCTCATAAGGCAGAAGAAGAGGGTGTTTTTGTCGCTGAACAAATGGTAGGCCAACAGCCACACATTCATTATAATTTGATACCTGGTGTTGTTTATACCTGGCCGGAAGTAGCCAGTGTCGGGGCAACAGAGGCTGAATTAATCCAAGAAAAGCGACCCATTAAAATTGGAAAGTTCCCTTATAAAGCACTGGGTAGGGCACGGGCCTCTATGGACATTGAAGGTTTGGTGAAAATCATTGCAGATGCGAGCACAGATGAAATATTAGGTATCCATATTATTGGTGCCAGGGCGGCAGATATGATCGCAGCAGGGGTGACTGCCATGGAATTTAGGGCTTCCGCAGAAGATGTAGCTAGAATGTCTCATGCACATCCTACCTATATGGAAGCGGTTAAGGAAGCTTGCTTATCCGCTACAGAAAATCGTCCGATACACATGTAAATGATCAGTTATTTTTTTTGATAAATTGTTTGAGGGGTAGATCCTTGGAGAGGTCGGTCGAACCCACTAATTTGATTAGTTTTTTTAAAAATAAAGATGGATCAAGCGCACATTTCAGGAACAGCGGTTATTATTACGGGAGGGCTCTTGCACGACAGTCACGCCAAAACAGCACACGGACTCCTCCGTGCGGGTAAAAGATTTAAAATTTTAGGTATTATAGACGAAAAACATGCGGGTTCCGATGCCAGCGATTTCGTTGAGGGGACCCCAAAAGGTATTCCTGTGGTACAGAGTATTGATGTCTTTATGCATTCCTTTGGGAAGCCCGAATACGCCATTATTGGCATGGCTACTAAAGGAGGATTATTGCCTCGAGAGCTGTATGGAAGTGTTCAAAATGTATTGAAAAATGGAATTCACTTAGTCAATGGGCTACATGAGCCTTTGAATGATTTAGATGAACTTAAGCCCTTGTTAGTAGGGGGAGCCAAAATATTTGATATTAGAAAACCCAAAGCTTTTAAAGATTTACATTTTTGGCAAGGAAAAGTAGCACAAATTACAGCATTAAAAATAGCTGTTTTGGGAATGGATTGCGCCGCAGGAAAAAGAACTACCTCTCGATTTTTAGAGGCGCAACTTAATGCAAAAGGGCATCCTGCTGAAATGATCTATACAGGTCAGACGGGTTGGATGCAGGGGGCAGATTATGGCTTACTTTTTGATGCAACCCCCAACGATTTTATCCCAGGAGAATTGGAACATGCTTTATATTCATGTTGGGAAGAAAAAAAGGTAGATATACTAATAATTGAAGGTCAATCCAGCCTCCGTAATCCTAGCGGACCTTGTGGGTCCGAATTCATCATATCTGGAAATTTGGATGGAGTGATCCTACAGCATGTACCCATGCGCAAAAAGTTTAGTGGTTTTGAGCAATATCAAGCTAATATTCCCGATATTTTAAATGAAGTAATGCTTATCGAACATTTAGGAACTCGGGTGTTGGGAATCACTTTAAATGGTGAAGGAGCAGCGACGGAAGAGCTGTTAAAATATCGTGATTGGCTGGCTCAAAAAACAAGTATCCCTATAATTATTCCTATGGGTGAGCCAATGGATCCCATCATATCAAATGTACTTAACCAGAAGCTATGAAAATTAAGGATGTAAGAGTGTATGGTCGCGATTTAGGTACGAGTCGTCCTTATACCATCGCCTATAAAACGGTTTCAGAAGTGCTCATTGCCTTTGTGGAAATTGAGTTAGAAAATGGAATCATAGGCATAGGTGCCTCCAACTCAAGTAAGGCGGTCGTAGGAGAATCAGTAGAGGAAACGCTCAACTATTTAAGCAATGTGGATTTCAGTTATTTGATCGGTCAGAAGATTACCCAAACCGAAGGTCTACTTAGGCAGACGCATGATAAGTTTACAACGCTGCCGGGAACCCATGCGACCATTGATATTGCCCTCCATGATGCATTTACTCAATTCCTCAAAATCCCTTTGGTTGATTATTTTGGACAGCAACAACAGACGCTACCAACCTCAATCACCATTGGAATCAAAAATATAGGGGAAACACTTTCAGAAGCGGAAGAATATTATGGCATGGGGTTTAGGTTTTTTAAAGTTAAAACAGGCCTTAATCCAGTATTAGATGCAGAAAGAGTGATCAAAATCGCAGAGCGTATGCCTGATGTTGTACTTCGTGTAGACGCCAACCAAGGTTATAGTATCGTAGATCTGAACGAATTCGTAAAAAGAACGGTAAAGATTAAATTGGAACTTATTGAGCAACCGTTTTCTGCAGGAAATTTCATAAAATACGTAAATGAATTACATCCATCGATTGCTCAGTTGGTTGTGGCCGATGAATCGCTAAAGAACCCAAAAGATGGCCTGAAACTTCTTAAAGAAGCTCCAGGATGTAATATTTTTAACATCAAATTGATGAAAACAGGCGGATTGTTGGTCGCTAAGCAGGTCGCGTATATCGCTGAAGCTAGTAACGTAAAGTTAATGTGGGGTTGTAATGATGAGAGTGTAGTGAGTATTGCGGCGGCCTTGCATTTGGCATTGTCTTCAAGAAGCACCAAATTTATAGATTTAGACGGTAGTTTGGATTTAATCAAAGATGTGGTGACTGGAGGTTTTCTTATTAAAAATGGGATGATGGCCCTGAACGGTAAAAATGGACTAGGTGTTCACAAAGTCAGTTGACGAGTGGTATGTTCTTTTTTACTGGTTGTGCGAGCAAAATAAGATTTACGGATGACCGCCTGCAGATTATTTTTAAGAGGACCGAAATTTAAGTCTTAATTCAGATTAAAATTTAAGGAACAAAAGTTAACTTTGTGTCAATTTGTTTGTCACCATAACTCTAATTGAATATGCCTAGAGACCTTAACATAAAATCAGTGCTCATTATCGGCAGTGGACCTATTGTGATTGGCCAAGCTTGCGAGTTTGATTATGCGGGATCACAGGCTGCACGTTCCCTGAAAGAAGAAGGTATTGAGGTAACTCTCATCAACTCTAATCCAGCGACCATCATGACAGATCCCGTCATGGCTGATTATGTTTATCTAAAGCCCTTGACCAAGAATTCGATACGTGAGATATTAGAGGAACGTCATATAGATGCTGTCCTGCCTACGATGGGAGGGCAAACCGCTTTGAACTTGGCCATTGAATGTGAAGAAGCGGGTATTTGGAAAAAGTACAATACCAAAATGATCGGTGTGGATATCAAAGCGATAGAAACTACGGAAGATCGTGAAAAATTTAGGATTAGAATGTTGGAACTCGGGGTTGACGTGTGTCGAGGGGAGACTGCAACTTCATTTTTAAAAGGTAAAGAAATAGCACAAGAGATTGGTTTTCCGTTAGTGATCCGACCTTCTTATACGCTGGGTGGATTTGGTGGAGGCTTTGTGAATAAACCAGAGGATTTTGATGAGGCGCTAAATGCAGGGTTGCAAGCATCTCCCATTCATGAGGTACTCGTAGAGCAAAGTATCATGGGATGGAAAGAGTTTGAGTTGGAATTATTAAGAGACAACATAGGTAATGTGATCATCATTTGTTCTATTGAGAATTTTGATCCGATGGGTATTCATACTGGGGACTCGGTAACAGTGGCGCCCGCCATGACCTTGTCAGATACGGTATATCAGAGAATGCGCGATTTGGCCATTAAAATGATGAACGGTATCGGTCAGTTTGCAGGAGGTTGTAATGTCCAATTTTCAGTGCATCCTGAAACTGATCAAATTATTGGTATTGAAATCAATCCCAGGGTCTCCCGCTCTTCCGCGCTGGCTTCCAAGGCAACGGGTTACCCGATTGCTAAAATTGCCGCTAAATTGGCCATTGGTTATAATTTAGATGAACTGCAGAATCAAATTACTAAAACAACTTCTGCCTTTTTTGAGCCAGCCATTGATTATGTGATTGTGAAAATTCCAAGATGGAACTTTGATAAGTTTAAAGGGTCTGATCGTCGTTTAGGTCTTCAGATGAAAGCGGTGGGAGAAGCCATGGGTATTGGGCGTAATTTTCAAGAAGCCTTACAAAAGGCTTGCCAATCACTTGAAATCAAGAGAAACGGATTGGGGGCTGATGGAAGAGAGCTTACTGATCAATCCAAGATACTTTACAGTTTAGAAAACCCAAGTTGGGATCGACTTTTTCATATTTATGATGCCTTCAAACTGGGGATTCCTTTTAATAAAATTCATAAGTTAACGAGCATCGATCCTTGGTTTTTAAGTCAGATAGAAGAATTTATTTCGTTAGAAAATGAAATTGCAGCATTTTCTTTGGAGACTTTACCTGATGCTTTGCTCAGGAAGGCCAAAGAGAAAGGCTATGCGGACAGGCAAATTGCCCATGTCCTCCATTGTCTAGAGAGTGCAGTTTTTGATAAAAGAAAAGCAGCAGGGATCAAAAGAATTTTCAAGATTGTGGATACTTGTGCCGCAGAATTTGAAGCCAAAACGCCCTATTATTATTCGACTTTCGATCACGAGAATGAGTCCATCTCATCGGATCGTAAAAAAGTAGTGGTCTTGGGTTCAGGACCCAATCGCATTGGACAGGGAATAGAATTTGATTATTCATGTGTTCATGGTGTTTTGGCAGCCAAAGAATGTGGCTATGAAACCATCATGATTAATTGTAATCCTGAGACGGTATCTACGGATTTTGATGTAGCGGATAAGCTGTATTTCGAACCCGTATTTTGGGAGCATATTTATGAAATCATTAAATTAGAAAATCCGGTGGGTATTATCGTACAGCTGGGCGGTCAAACGGCACTTAAACTTGCGGAAAAGTTGGAGCGCTATGGGATTAAAATTTTAGGCACGAGTTTCGATGCGTTGGATCTTGCAGAAGATCGGGGTAGATTTTCGGATCTACTGAAAGCGCAAGAAATACCTTATCCTGAATATGGCACCATTAAGGATGCAGCTTCAGCGATTGAGCTTTCCAAGGAAATTGGTTTTCCGCTCTTAGTTAGACCTTCTTATGTTTTGGGAGGGCAAAGCATGAAAATAGTCATTAATGAAGATGAATTAGAACATCATGTAGTGAACTTACTGAGTCAGAAGCTTGATGGGAAAATACTGCTTGATCATTTTTTAGAAGGAGCCATAGAAGCGGAGGCAGATGCTATTTGCGATGGAGAAAATGTTCATATCATTGGAATTATGCAGCATATTGAGCCGGCAGGAATCCACTCTGGGGATTCTTATGCTGTTTTGCCCCCTTATAATTTGGGAGATTTTATCATTCGACAAATAGAAGAGTACACAGCTAAAATTGCTGTGGCCTTAAAAACGGTTGGTCTTATTAATATTCAATTTGCCATAAAAAACGATAAGGTTTATATCATCGAAGCCAATCCTAGAGCCTCTAGAACGGTACCTTTTATCTGTAAAGCCTATCAAGAACCCTATGTTAATTTTGCAACCAAGGTAATGTTGGGGGAGAAAAAAGTCACAGATTTTGATTTTAAACCAGTAAAAGTAGGCTATGCAATCAAGGAGCCTGTTTTCTCCTTTCATAAATTCCCTAATGTCAATAAAGAGCTTGGGCCTGAAATGAAATCAACCGGTGAGGCGATCTATTTTATTGATGATTTGATGGATGATTATTTTCTGAAAATTTATAATGAGCGTAATTTTTACTTGAGTAGATAATTATTATTAAATGATAAAATTTTTACTCATATTAAGTTTCATTTTTTATCTCATTTATAAGGTAGGTGGCTTTTTATTTAAAATATTATTTATTGGAGCTTCGCAGTCTAAAAGAGCATCAAATATGCGGAGCGGGCGTAAGTATTCTGCACCAGACAGTAATGTTTATATTGAAGATATACCAAAAAAATCGGAAGGGTTCAAGGGAGGCGATTACATTGATTACGAAGAAGTTAAGTAAGATAATTTGTCTTGATAAAAATATGTTTAGATGTTAACATATATTTTAATATAAATTTGTTGTTCATTTAAATTTATTATGGCTTGGTTTAACAGAAAAGATAAAGGTATACAGACCTCTACAAAGGATAAAAAAGAAGTACCTGATGGTCTTTGGTACAAGACTCCCAATGGACACATTATTCACATGCGTGAACTAAAAAAAAATTCCTATGTCTGTCCAGAAGATGATTATCATGTAAAAATCGGATCGAAGGAATATTTTGAAATATTATTTGACAATAATAAATTTAAAGAAATGGACACGCTAATGTCTTCGGCGGATCCTTTGAACTTCAGAGATACAAAAAAATATCTAGATCGTATTGCGGATAGCCAAAAGAAAACAGGATTAAAAGACGCTGTGAGAACGGCGCATGGTATGAGCAAAGGGAAGCCGTTGGTCATTGCTTGTATGGATTTTAGCTTCATAGGAGGTTCGATGGGGGCGGTAGTAGGAGAGAAGATTTCTAGGGCGATAGATTATTCTTATCAAAATAATATCCCCATCCTAATAATATCTAAATCCGGTGGGGCAAGGATGATGGAGGCTGGAATTTCTTTGATGCAATTGGCGAAAATTTCTAGTAAGATAACTTTACTCGAGCAGAAAAAAATACCCTATATTTCATTGTTAACAGATCCAACTACAGGTGGTGTGACGGCCTCATTTGCCATGTTAGGTGATTTTAACATTGCTGAGCCTGGAGCACTTATCGGATTTGCGGGGCCCAGAATTATAAGAGAAACTATTGGTAAAGACCTCCCTAAGGGATTTCAGCGCTCAGAATTTGTGTTAGATCATGGATTTTTAGATTTTATTGTGGATCGCAGACAGCTCAAAAACAAGATATCAACGCTTTTAACATTGATTTTTAACGCATCATAAAAAAATGTGCGGGTGTAAGTTTTAAGGTTAAATGCGCTTATCGTTTACGGATATCTTTTATATTTGTTTTTTAAAACGTAAATCCATGTTTTTCCAATGACATCTATAGTTTTAACTTCAATTTTTGCCTTCACGTTAGTGATCTTACTGTTAGTTTTTGTGTTACTTTTCGCACAATCTAAATTGGTTCAATCAGGTCCAGTGAACCTGATCATTAATGGAGATACAGAGCATCCGGTGGTAACCTCAGCTGGATCTTCATTATTGAGTTCATTGAGCTCTCAAAAAATATTTTTACCTTCTGCCTGTGGTGGTGGGGGTACTTGTGCGATGTGTAAATGTCAAATCCTTGATGGAGGTGGGGATGTTTTACCCACAGAGGTCGGTCACTTATCGCGGACTGAGCAAAAGGAAAATGTACGATTGGCCTGTCAAGTAAAAGTAAAGGGAGATATGAATATCAAAATCCCTGATGAAATATTTGGGATTAAGAAGTGGGAGGCAACAGTGGTTAGAAATCATAATGTTGCTTCGTTTATCAAAGAGTTTGTGGTGCAATTACCTGAAGATATGGATTATCGGCCTGGGGGATACATTCAGATAGAAATTCCTGAATGTGAGATAGATTTCAAAGACCTCAATATTGACGCGCATCCAGAAGAGCACGATCAGGTTGATAAGTTTCACTTAGAATGGGAAAAGTTTGGATTATGGGATCTGAAAATGAAAAACGAAGAAGTGATTACAAGGGCCTATTCAATGGCCTCTTACCCTGCTGAAGGTCGAGAAATTATGCTCAATGTACGTATTGCTACTCCGCCATTCGATCGGGCAAAAAACGGATGGATGTCCGTTAATCCAGGTATTGCTTCCTCTTATATATTTTCAAAAAAAGCGGGTGATAAAGTGACCATTTCAGGTCCTTACGGAGAGTTTTTTATTAACGAAACAGAGACCGAAATGCTGTATATTGGGGGCGGTGCTGGAATGGCGCCTATGAGATCCCATCTCTATCATTTGTTCAAAACATTAAAGACGGGTAGAAAAGTAACGTATTGGTATGGAGGAAGGTCAAAGCGTGAATTGTTTTATCTAGATCATTTTTATCGTTTGGAAGAACAGTTTGACAACTTTAAATTTTTCATTGTTTTATCAGAGCCACAAGAGGAAGATAATTGGAGAGTTAAAAAAGATGTTGCTGATGACAAAGGAGATGGATTTTTAGGATTTGTACACAAAGCGGTTATTGATCAATATTTGTCCAAACATGAAGCTCCTGAAGATATTGAACTGTATTTCTGTGGGCCCCCCTTGATGAATGTAGCTGTTCAGAAAATGGGTGAAGATTTCGGTATACCGGATGAGAATATCCGATTTGACGATTTTGGAGGTTAAATATTGAAAAAATTTGAATAATTTACAAAAGGGGGAATAAAAATTTCCCCCTTTTTTGTTTTAAATATTCTTTATGGATTTAAAACTTTTTTTTGACCCTGTAGACGAGTCGATTATAGACTCAGCACTCAGTCCGAGTGCATTTCAAAATATTGCGTATCTCTACACATATAAAAAAATAAACTTGAAGGGAATACGCGTGGCCCTAATAGGATTAAATGAGGGTAGAGGATATATTGTAGAAAAGGATCTCTCGGAGGTCCCTAATCGAATAAGAAAGTCCCTTTACCCACTTACTATTGGATTGAATCATCATGGTATAGTAGATCTGGGAGATCTGAGAAAGGGCCCTTCTTCTGAAGAAACTAATTTAAGACTCAAGGTGGTATGTGAATATTTAATAAGTCAAGAAATATTACCTATTATTTTGGGTGGGCTTCAGAATATGACTTTGGGCCAATATTTAGGTTATGAGTCCACAGGGAAATTACTTACACTCCTAAGTATAGATGCAAAATTAGATTTAGAAGAATCTGAAAATCCAACAGATTCCTATCTAGGAACCATATTTAAACATAACCCTAATTATTTATTTAACTACATTCATTTGGGTTACCAATCATATCTCTTAAAGGAAAGCAAGTTAAATATGCTCGAAACCTTGGGTTTTGACGCCTATCGACTGGGTGAATTTAAGGGTAATATAAAAGAGACTGAACCTATCATTCGGGACGCAGACCTTATTTCTTTTGATTTATCAGCGCTTCAGAGTATTTATTGTCCAGATACCCTAAATCCTAATGTTTTCGGTTTTTCAGGAGAGGAGGCATGCCAATTGTGTTGGTATGCCGGTTTAAATAATAAATTGAGTTCTATTGGCTTTTATAATATGACGGCAGAGTTGGTAGAGGATAATAAAACGGCTCAGGTAGTTGCTACAATGATTTGGTATTTTATTGATGGCGTTTTTAATAGGAAGGGCAATCAATATTTTACATCGAGCGATTACCTTACTTACGAAGTAACGCTGAATGAACGGGTTGGTGATATTAGATTCTTCAAGAGCAAGTTATCAGAAAAATGGTGGATGGAAATCACGGAAATCAATCATAAAAGCGTTTTTTTAAGAAATAAAATGATCCCTTGTAGTTACAATGACTATAAAACGGCACTCAATGGGGAGCTTCCCGAACGCTGGATGAAAGCCCAGTCAAAATAGCGGATTAACTTTATTAAACTTTCTTAAGGCCGGTAAGTGAAAATTTCTATATGTGAACTACTTGAGCAATACTAGGTGAGTTGTAAAGAATTTTTTTTAGTAGATCGCATTTTTTTCTTTAACTCATCGATGATTGTGATGGCTAGATCGGGTTCTATATCTTTAATTAATTCACGATAAACAGATGGATAAGAGTGTTCCTCATTGTAAATTTTTTTCGCAATTCTAAGATATTGTTGTTTCATTAGTTTCAAGTTTTTCATAAAACTTTCTAAACATCTTATATAAGTAATATAACCCGAGTTGGGAAAAAAAAATTCTAAAAATTAAGTAATTTATCCACATTAAGACCCTAATCACATGTGGATAAATCATTAAACAACAATGAAACAATGAGTTAGAAACGAGTACTTAAAGTGAAATAGAATAGATTTATTCTAATAAATTAGGTACTGATGTTAGTTATTTAATTAAATATTGATTTTTGAGCCAGTTCTTTAACATACTTTATAAAATTTTAAAGATTCTACCTTTTTATCAATACTGATTGTTAAAATATAGAGACCGCGTTCTAAGGAGCCCACATCTAATTCTAGCTGATTGTCAGCACTTAAATTCATGGGGCAGAAGATTTTTTCCGTTCAGAGCGAATACTTTCTATATACGAGATCTATACAAAAGTTAATTTTCAAATGCACAAATAAGATATCTTATTTATTGAATTCCTAGTAATCTATGGAAGGGCTATAATCGTTTTTAGTTTTGATCGAATGTAATTCAGCACCTTATATCAATAAAACCACAGCGGATATGAGTTTGCTTGAATAATTGAGCCCCATGAGAAGTGAGATAAAAGAAAAGGATTCATTTAAGCGATGATCAATTGAATAACTAATGAAAATAAGCTATTTATTTTATATTAAAATTAACTTTTTTTGAAGTTGTTTCGTTTTGGTACTTTGATATAAAACAATAACTATCTCCGGTAACTGCCATTCGGAAGTGATTTAGGAAAATTATATTCAGGATTTGATAACAATAAATAAATGGCTTTATCTGTTTTTTTTACCAATTCATTTGAATTTAAATTCCATTCTTGTGAGATTTCTTGGAGTCTATTTTCTTGTGCGCCAAGCATTGAAGTTAGGGCCCAATATATATATTCAACGGCCATACATTCGTATTCACAAGTACGATCCTCGTAAGTATACCATGCTTGGATGGGATAGGGGTGGGGTATATTAATAAAATGTCCTCCTCTGGCAAGGTCCATGGCCTCAGTCAATTGGGTTGGTGCTTCTTCACCAAAAATAGAGGGATAGGCCTGGGCATATCCCGAATGGCTAATAACATGCCAAACCTCCTCCAAGGCGGCATCAAATTGACCTATATGACCATTGGTATGCCACTCAGGGCGTGATTCGTCAGCACCTAAATCTTGTGCGTTGAGATTCACTTGGGACATTTTTTTCCACATAAATAATGCCGCATGGTTCTTGATGAGCGTTTCAATGAGCAAAGGATTGTCAACTTTTCCATCTTCATCATTGTCTAAATATTGAGCCATGATATTTGCAGCATGCAGTAATTTGACATCTTCAACCTCCGAATAGGCGTAAATGGGAATTCCAAAAACATCAACTTTTCTATTGGTGGAGGCAAAATCTGGATCCGAATGGGCGACAATTTTAAAGTAAGGATCGCTGCCTGAAACAATAGAGGACTCTGTGATGTTCACATTTTTTTGGCAGGATACGAATGAAATTAAAGGCATCAATGCCCACAGTCGGTAGTTCATGTTTTCTTGTAATTACTGGCAAACTGTATTTATTTTTGTTTTTTATAAAAATAGTCCTTTCTATACAACTTATCCTAATAAATGTTTTGCGTTACTTTCCCTTTTACCCAGCCAAAAAGGGGTGCATCACCTCAAATATCTTTGAGGATTGCTTTAATTGATCTGATAATTATCTACTACTTGTCAAGGGATTTTTCAAAATTAATCGCGGGAGCAACCCCTTTTAAGGGGGACAATAGATGTATTTGATTTGCTCAATCGATATCTGATACTGAATTTTTCTTTTAATTTTTCTTAAGTAGATCTAAAAAAAGCCAGCATTTTGATGCTGACTTTTTTAGTGAACCCGGCAGGATTCAAACCTGCAACCTCTAGAGCCGTAATCTAGTGCACTATTCAGTTATGCTACGGGTCCTTGTTGTTGAATTGCCTATTTAAAAACAATAAACTTCTGCGAAAATAGGTAATTTGTTAAATAAACTCACGTTAAACGTAGAGATTTAAAATTGCGCTTATCTTTGCGCAGGTTTCAGAAGCGCTTATAAAAGACTTGAGATGCGTGAACAAATAAATTTAATATTGAAATGAAAAAAGGATTTGGTTTTATCATATTATGTTTCACCTATTTTTTGGGGATTGGACAAGACGAAAAAAGACTTGAGCAGCCAGATATGCCTGGAGATATTATGTTGGATTTTGGTTTTAATTCTTTGAGAGATACCAAGGAATTAATTAACACAGAATTATTTCCCTCCCGCTCTTTTGGTATTTATTATATGACTAAGCGGAAATTTAGTGATCAGTTTATTTTTAATCCAGCGATAGGTTTTACATTTGAAAAAATTGGTTTTTCAGATCGCTCTAATTATCAAGTAGATGATTTGAAAATCACGTCATGGGACACGGTGAGTGTGGGAGAATTGAAAAGGAATAGATTGGCTATCACCTATGCAGAATTACCCTTAGAACTTCGATTTTATCCCAACCGAACAGTAGATGGAGAAGGTTTGTTTGTAAGTATTGGAAGCATATTGGGATTCAAAATAGCAGCCAAGACAAAAATGAGGTTCAACTTAGATGGTTCCAAAATAAAAGAAATGAATACAGGTAACTTTGGTTTATCCGATTTGAGATATGGTATGGTGGCTCGGGTAGGCTTCCAGAAGGTAAATGCTTTTGTGAAATATTATTTTTCTGATGTTTGGCGTGATGCCCCTATCGATCAAGCAGCTCCCAGTCAATTTACCTTTGGAATCAATTTGACAGGATTTTAATTCACGAGGATTATTTTGGGTTAAAAAATTATATTATTCAGTGATCATTTTAAGCTGTTAAATTACTAGTAGCTTATGTACTTAGACAATATTTCAAAAAAATAAAACCCCAAAGGCAGTTGATATATTATAATTCCTTTCTCAGTCGTGCGACAGGAATGTCCAATTGTTCTCGGTATTTAGCCACAGTTCTGCGAGCAATGTTATAGCCTTCTTCATTTAATAATTTTTCAATTTTATCATCGGAGAAAGGTTTACTTTTATTTTCCTGATCAATCAATGCGCGTAATTTATTTTTAACCTCCCTACTGCTGACATCTTCACCTGATTGTGTTGAGATACCTTCTGAGAAAAAATGTTTGAGTGGATAAATCCCGAAATCAGTTTGGATGGATTTACTGCTGGCTACTCTCGATACGGTACTGATATCCATACCGATGCGTTCGGCTATATCTTTGAGAATCATCGGTTTTAGTTTATTTTCATCCCCTTCTTGAAAATAATCGTATTGGATATTTATAATGGCTTTCATGGTATTCAATAGGGTAGCTTGTCGTTGCTTGATGGCATCTATAAACCATCTTGCTGCATCTAGTTTCTGTTTAATAAAAGAGACCGTTTCGCGCAATTTTTTATCCTTTTTTTTACTACTATCGTAAGTATTTAGCATTTCAGAATAAGATCGACTGACTCTTAATTCAGGAGCATTTTTAGCATTTAATGTGAGTTCTAGTGAACCTTCGATATTTTTCAAAATGAAATCAGGCATTAAAAACTGTATCTTACTGTCTTCAGCGCCTGCACCTCCAGGTTTTGGATTAAGTCGAGTAATAATGCCAATGGCATTTTTTAATACAGTACTGGAAATACCTAATTTTTGTTCTATTTTGGCATAATGTTTTTTAGAAAATTCTTTGAAGCATACCTTAAGTACCTGGTAGGCTAAATCATTTTCACGGTCTTCGAGGCCTCTTCTTTCCAACTGAAGCATCAAACAGGTTTGCAAACTTTGTGCTCCTATTCCTGCAGGTTCAAAAGTTTGAATTTTTTTGAGTAGTTCACTTAATTCAAACCGATCTGTTTCAATGCCTTGCGAAAAAGCAAGATCATTCACGATGGCATCCAAATCTCTTCTAAGGTATCCATCTGCATCGATGCTACCCAAAAGTTGTTTTCCTAAAATATGCTGATGTTCATTCAGCTTAAGAAATCCGAGTTGTGTCAATAACTGTTCGTGAAGGGTGGTACCGATGCTTATGGGATATTCTTTGTCTTGATCCAGAGAGTTGCTCCCATTTCCGGTCATTTTGTATCCGGTGTAGTCATCATGAAGGTAATCTTCTGTATTATGGTCTGATTCTTCTTTTTCTTCAAATGGATCTTTAGGTTCGTCATCTGACGAGGGCAGATCGCCTTCTTCGAGGGCGGGATTTATTTCTAATTCTTCCTCAATTCGAGTATCCAGCTCAGCGGTAGGTACTTGTAAGAGTTTAATAAACTGAATTTGTTGCGGTGATAATTTTTGCTGTAGCGATTGAGAGAGAATGAGTTTTTGCATAATAATCTGTCTGGCCTCAAAATTATTAAATTATATAATTATCTAGGTTAAAACAAGTAAGATTGTCAAATTTTAAGGTCCTAATTTATCATGTAAAAAGCAATTTTTAGTTTGTTTATTATTCAATAAAATACATGTATTCCTTATATGATTTCATCATTCCACTTATTTGTAGTTTTTTTGCTGGATACTTTATATTAAATCATTGTGGAGAATCAAAAAAGAATAAAAATTAAAGCCTTACTGGCATTAGCATCCTTGAGGGAGGAAATTGTCGTCAAAGGATGGGTTCGGACTAAAAGAGGCAGTAAAAATGCAGTCTTCATAGCGATAAATGATGGTTCCACCATACATAACATTCAAGTGGTGGCTGATCCCGAGCTTTTCGGCGAGGATTTACTTAAACGGATTAGCACAGGGGCGAGCATCTCGGTTACTGGTCTTTGGGTGGCTTCGATGGGATCTGGTCAGACCCAAGAGCTGCAGGCAAAAGCTATAACAGTATTGGGTGAAGCCAATCCGGAGACTTATCAGTTGCAGCCTAAGCGGCATAGTTTAGAGTTTCTTAGAGAGATCGCTCATCTACGGCCTAGGACGAACACGATGGGCGCTATTTTACGGGTGAGACATGCGGCAGCATTTGCTATCCATCAGTTTTTTAATGAAAAGGGATTTTTTTATTTTAACAGTCCTTTGTTAACCACCTCGGATGCTGAAGGTGCAGGCGAGACCTTCAAGGTGACCACTTTAAATCTTGAAAAAATACCTTTAGATGAGGCGGGTAAGGTCGATTACCGAGAAGATTTCTTTGAAAAGGAAACTAATTTAACTGTTTCTGGACAATTAGAGGGGGAATTAGCGGCATTGGCTTTATCTGAGATTTATACTTTTGGGCCTACTTTTCGTGCGGAAAATTCTAATACGACAAGGCATTTGGCAGAGTTTTGGATGGTTGAACCTGAGATGGCTTTTTATGATCTCAAAGACAATATGAATCTGGCTGAAGCAATGTTAAAATATTTGGTAAAATATACGCTCGATCATTGCCTTGATGACCTCACTTTCTTAGAAAAAAGAGAAATTGAAGAACAAAAAAATAAACCACTTGCCGAGCGAAGCGAGCAACCACTCTTAGATCGTTTGCGTGGTATTTTAGTGAATGATTTTGAAAGAATTTCTTATACTGAAGCCTTTAAAATATTAAGAAATTCAAAGTCTAACAAAAAGAAAAAATTTCAATTTCCGATAGATACTTGGGGTGCCGACTTACAATCAGAGCATGAAAGATTCCTTGTGGAGAAACATTTTAAAACGCCGGTCATTATATATGATTATCCAAAGGACATTAAATCTTTTTATATGCGCTTGAATGACGATAATAAGACGGTAGGGGCCATGGATGTTTTGTTTCCAGGTATTGGTGAAATCATAGGTGGATCGCAGCGAGAAGAGCGTTTGGACGTATTAATAGAACGCATGGAAGAAAAGCAGATACCGGCTGCTGAAATGGATTGGTTTTTAGATACGCGTAGGTTTGGAACGGTGGAACACAGTGGTTTTGGCTTAGGTTTTGAGCGTATGATTCTATTTTTAACGGGGATGTCCAATATCAGAGATGTGATTCCATTTCCACGGACTCCTGGAAATTGTGAATATTAAGCTCTTATTTATTTGATGCTTTTTATATCTTAATAGGCTATATTTGAGTATAATCATTATGTATACCATGCGATTTATACATTTTTTCGAACAGATTACGACCCTACAGAAACTAAGTTGGGTTTTCGGATGCCTGTTTTTTTGCTGGCTTCTTGAGGCTGGAATACCCTTATTCAAGCACTCATATAATAAATGGAAGCACGATGGTATCAATCTGGTTTTTTTTTCATTTTCTGCGCTCATCAATCTGCTAATAAGCCTGTTTTCCGTAGGCGTTTTTGTTTGGATTGATGTGATGCAGTTTGGATTGCTACATTGGGTGGTATTGCCTATATGGCTTGAGGTACTCATCGCTGTAATGGCTTTGGATTTATTCGGACAATACGTCATTCATTTTATGTTACATCGTGTCAAATGGTTGTGGAAGATTCACATGGTTCATCATAGTGACACCCAAGTGGATGCCACAACAGGCACACGACATCATCCTGGTGATTATCTTACTCGCGAGTTGATGGGATTGTTGACGGTTTTCTTTTTTGGTATTCCCGTTGCCTATTGGGCTTTTTACAGGATCTGTTCTATTTTTTTTACCTATTGGACTCATGCCAACATCACACTTCCTGTATGGTTAGAAAAATCTTTAGCCTTGGTCCTAGTGACACCGAATATGCACAAGTTCCATCATCATTTTGAACGTCCCTGGACCGACCGCAATTTTGGTAACATCTTCTCCCTTTGGGATCGTATTTTCGGGACCTTTATTTATGAAAATCCCAAAGCTATAAAATTCGGACTGGATACTTTAGATGGGCGTCGCGATGAAGATCTTTCTTATCAATTGGGACTCCCATTTAATAAGAATATCAAAACAGATGATTAATTAATGCTGCCGTGCTTTATTGAGCTGTGCTTTAAATAAATTAATCTCATTCATCCAAGTTTCTTCATTTTCAGCATCTTCATATAAATTATTTGCTTCTTGGTGGGCTTCGGTTATTTGCATCACCCATGAATCAATTTGTTGATCAATTTGCTCTGCTGACAAAGGTCCATTAATGAATTGTATTTTTCGTGTTTCATAGGTTTCGGTGTATTTTGTCCACCCTCGCGTAAGTTTATCACAGGCAGCAGATTTTTGAGGTAGGCCCCAAGGCCCATATCCGAAAGGTTCGCAATCGTTTCGGGAAGCTCCCCATTGATCTGCAATCGGAGTTACTGGATTGGTGTTGGAAAGAATATTTTCAAAAGCATTGTCAAGATCCCATGGTATGAGATGAAGTTGCAAGTTTGAAGGTTCTTCATACCAATAATAATTATGATTGGTACAAACTCCCTCATTGCAGTACCAATGAAAGGCACCATCATCGTTTCGGATGAGTCGGTCTACCACTGCATATGAAACGATTTCGTTTGTATTCATATAGGCAGAAATGATCTCCTGCAGATCTTCTTCACTGGCTGCAGCTATTTTTTGTCCGAAGTCGCGGATTAAGTCAACATTAGGATGATCGTTTTCGTTGGTCTTGAGCGCATTGACATAATCATCAACGGGATAGGGCATGCCAGCGGAAGAGAGGGGCCAAATTTCCTTGTATAAATTTCCTTCATCATCATCAAAATTTTCTTTAATGAATCGGCTGTCTATTTGTTCGACCAAGGCATAGACCCCAGTGTAGATTCCGTTAATATTTAATCTCGCATGCACCGCACGAGGAGCAGGAACTCCCATTTGCCTAAAAAGCCAATAACCTGCACGCTCGTGCATTTGAGAGTCATCATTGTTCATTGAATGAAATTGAAGTTTTTTTTGTCCATAAAATTTTTCTGATCTCCCCCCCCAATTGATTTTAATTTTCATGGATAATTTTGTGCAAATTTTTGCGCCAGAGGGTTCAAACAAATTGAGTCCATCAAGGCATCCCACAAAGGCACCAATAGAGCCTTTGTATCTAATCCCCACGGGGCTTACGGTGTCTTTTTCGAAAATTAACATTCCTTGAACATATTCTTCAGCTGTAGGATCTACATTGAGCAGATTTAAATTTTCCTCTGATAGGACCAAATCAAATGTATGTAAACTTTCTTGATCAAAAATATACTCAGAGTCAATATTAAGATAATCCTCGCTGCCATCAGGAGTAATGGTCAAGGGATCTTTGATGTCGCTTTCGGGTATCCCATTCTCTATAATGTCCGAATCGGCTGTAATTTCATCCTCAATAGTTTCAACCTTTGGAACCTCATCATTTTTGCAAGAGATGATGTTAGAAAATAAAATAAAAACTATAAACGCAACTATTTTACTTAGAGATGACATCAGAATAAGTGAATCAAGTCATAAATAATTATAAAGATAACCTTCCCCCATCATTTTTTCTTTTCTTTATAATGATTTACTGCAGTAATGGATTTTTTTCCAATTGCCCCTATGGAGGCATAGTTCATGTAGTCGCTTATCCCGGTACCAAATGAAAAATCGAATTGTAAATTATCTTGTACCAAATACGTAAATCCCACATTAAAGTTGACTATAGGTTCTTTCAAATTTGATAGTATTCCGTAGGGCTTTATATATTGACATGGCTATTTAAACTGAATCCCAATGCAGTGCTATAGGTCAAATCTCCCCTATCAAGACCAAAATAATTTCAAAACCAATAGCCGTATATTCATTGATTTGATGGGAAACAGAAAGTTTATTTATGGTTCCAAATGACCTATGGTTGAGTCCGTAACTTCCTGCCGGTAATCTCGAATGAGAAAGCTAGGCTATATGGGTACGGCTTTGCGCTTTTCTATACAACTGAATTTTGGTTCTTACTTTCTAAATCACTGATACCTTTTATTATTTTTTCTTAAAACCTAATTTGTTCAGTTTGACTGAGTATCTTCAATTCACATCGTCCACTGATTCCCTGCCTAAATAGGGTGGTAGGTGCCAGAAATTGTTGAATAGCATTGGAATGATCTCCTTCAAACCCAATTTGAAAGCCAGCTTCAATTTGCAAAGCACCCTTATCAATGGTTGAATAACTCTCAGTTTGGTCTGGTCGATCGGTGATGATCTGGTCTGATCCTTGATGATTTAGGAGCGCAACAAAGCAAAAAGGAATCCAAAAAATGTATCTTTTGATGACGTGATTCATCGAACTAAAAAAGGGGGTAAAGTGCAGAGTGTTATGATGGACCTCAAATGAATTGCTGCATATTTTATAAATTAAAGGTAAAATAAAATTATGCATTTACCATTGGCACTACTTTTTTCCCAATTAATTCGATCGCATCTTTAAGTTCTTGATGAGACAAACCTGCATTGTCCATTTGAAAACTAAATCTAGAGATGCCTCCCAAACTCTCGCTATGTCTTAATATTTTTTCGGATACTTCTTCAGGACTTCCTATAACTAAAGCACCTTTGGGGCCAATTTGCTGATTAAAATGGCTTCTGGTCACTGGAGGCCATCCACGCTCCTTTCCTATTCGGGTGAAGGTTTTCGCATAGCCGGGATAATAGCGATTTTGAGTAGTAAGACTATCTTTACCAACGTAGCCCAAAGAATGAAGACCGACCTTTAATGTAGCTGGGAGATGTCCTGCCTTTTCACCCGCCTCTCGATATAGGTCTACCAGCGGTCGAAATCGATGGGTTTCACCACCGATTATGGCAATCATTAGCGGCAGTCCCAAGGTTCCTGCACGTACAAATGAGGCAGGGGTACCGCCAACGCCCAGCCAAATCGGAAGTTTCGGTTGTAAAGGACGAGGATAAATAGATTGGTTTTGTAAAGAGGGCCGAAATTTGCCCTCCCAGGTGATGCTTTCGTGATCCCGTAGCTGAAGTAACAAGCCTAATTTTTCACTAAATAACGCGTCATAATCAGATAAATTCAAGCCGAATAAAGCAAAGGATTCGGTAAAAGAACCTCTGCCAACGACCATTTCCCCTCTTCCGCCAGAAATAAGGTCAAGTGTCGCGAAATTTTGAAAGATGCGAACAGGATCCGCAGCACTTAATACGGTGACAGCGCTGGTCAGTTTTATGCTTTTTGTTTGTGCTGCCGCTGCCGCAAGTAATAGGGCAGGAGCGGAATCAAGAAACTCTTGACGGTAATGTTCACCAATACCAAAGACATCCAATCCAACTTGGTCAGCAAATTTAATGCGATCTAAAAGTTCTTCTATGGCCAAAGCTGCATTTTTTGGAAGTAAATTTCCTTGATCCAAAGTGGCTGCTGCAAAACTATCTACTCCTATTTCCATTTAATATTTTTTTAGTGATGATGAGAAAAGGCGGTAAGCTCGAAAATAATTTGCAGAAAGCAAACATTTCATTTTATTTAATGGAGGTAAGATAAGAAAGGAGTTTTTCAGGTGATTCTATTGCGTATTTAAAAATTGTAGGGTGTGGGCAACACTTTCAAAGGGACGCTCCTCCATGGGAACGTGTCCTGTTTCCTCCATAATTTCTACTTTTACATGGGGGAGATACTTTGAAAATCGTGTAGCGTGAGCGACAGAGATCCAATGATCATTCTGCCCCCAAAGAATTAAGGTGGGTGTCGTGATTAGTTGTAGACGCGCAGTATGATCGATCATGGGTTGTTTCGCTTTGGCGATGAATGCTGCTCTATTACCCATTCTTAGGGTAAGATCATGGTATCTTTCAATCAGGGAGTCCGTGATTTTCTCTGTATCAAAATAGACTTCTTTTAGATTTTTTTCAATAAAATATTTTGGTGTGATTTTTCCTACTAACTGATTGATGAGGGGTGTTCTAGCCAGCTTAAAAACGAAAGGAATTTTTTCTACATCATAAAAACCAGCAGGATTAAGAAGTACTAATTTTTTTATTTTGTCAAGGTGATAAGAGGTGTAATACCAAGCGATCTGTCCTCCTAGTGAATTGCCAGCTAAATAAAGGCTATCGATAGCCAATTTGGTGAGAAATTGATCAAGAAAACGTGCATAGTATTCCATACTGTAATCATGATTGGCATTCGGGCCAGTCAATCCGAAAGCGGGCAAATCCATTCTGATTATTCGATGGGATTGAGTCAATACTTTGGTCCAATCCTCCCAGGTATGTAAAGAGGAACTGATACCATGGATGAGTACTATGGGCATACCTTGACCTTCGTCTCGATAATGAACCTTTAAGTCATCTATCCACATGAATTTTGAGGTATTATTGGTGTATTTTTTTTCAATGTATGCTTCGGGAAGGTCTGGTGTAATGCTCATACTAATACCCAACAAGACCAAGCTCACGCTCAAAATCAGACCTATGAATAAATGCTTTCTTTTCAATATTATACTCGGTTATTTAATACTTTTTTTAAGGTTCATTTTAAACCTATATAACCCTTTTTGGTCTGATCTCATACCCCAAAAGAGGCCCAAAAATCAGCTTCCATAGCTTTTTCATTTATTTGAGAATAGATGATTACCTCACGTTTGAAATTGTCATCAGGGGTAATTACCCTTTTCTTTTGACACAAGTGAGGTCTGGCTAATGCTTGTATCGCAGCCACGTCCCACATCGTCCAATGTTTTTTTTCAGGATCTGTTTCTTGCCAAAAACGATCATAATTTTCCCATAAGGTAACCAGATAATCAAAAATGCCCCCCTTGCCTTTGAAGTATCGATCCACTTGTTTTTTATCAAAAATGAGGGCTTTGGAAGTGGTGGCTGTCATGATCTCAAGTTCTAAACCTTGAGTATTTAACAATACATTTAAAGCATTTGGATCATTGTCTGTATTAAATTCTCTCTTACTCCATGTTTGATCTTCTATGTTGTACCAAAGTCCTAGGTAGCAACATCTCAATTTAGGTTGAATACTGGGATCTAAGAGGAGTGCCGAAGCAGTATTGGTGGCGGGTCCCAAGGTCAGTACGGTTAATTTTTCACCTTTAGGCATTTTATGAGCTTCTTCAATGATCAGCTGGGCTGCAGGAGAGGGTTGAGCGCGGAACTGACTGACCATAGGGATATTGGATCCCATAGGATGTATGATATCTGATTTACCCATCAGTGCTAAGAGGTCCTCGTTCATTTGCTGACTGCGACCTACGGAATCATTAGGGGCATTTGCTTGGGTATGCCATTGAGCTGAGCAAAGCCCTTTGATATCGAATCTCGGTTCCACCAAAGCCCTTGCAATAGCAAAAGCATCATCTACCTCGTTGGCTGTATCAGCATCAATAATGAGGCTGATCGGAGTGACGTTATTTTTATTCTTTCCAGTGGTCTCATGGAAGGTAAGCGGACCCAGAAAGCTACCTGCGCACGCCCAAGTTAATTTTTCTAGAAATTTTCTACGGTACAGATCTTTGATCATCTTAATATTAAAATGGATGGATAAATAATTTGAGATACGGAGACCATCAGAAATTGATAAGATACTTTTAAAAAACTAATTATTCTTTTTTTAAGGTGGGATATGTTATCCCAAGTTGCTCCATGTAAGAGTCATATTTTGTTTCATCGTAATAAAAAGGTTTCAGCTTGGGTGCAAAGTTTTCCATAATCATGGTATTTAGGTTTACGGCAGGCTCATCTTTTACGCCAACCATAGGGATGTATTTTTGCTTAGAGGCTTGTTCTTCATCAAAATATTTCCAAGCTTGTGAAACGAGTTCTGGTTTCAAGAGGAAATCAAGTAAGGTCATGGCTTCTACTTGTGCTCCTGAGATGACTCCTTTATGAGCAATGGGTGTAGCCATGGCAATGGCATTAGACCAATGATGGCCTTGAAGACCTGGTATATTTGACGGATATCTTAAGGTAACCGTAGGCACTTTCCAAGAAATGTCTCCTATATCGTCTGATCCACCACTTTTGGGTTCCGTGATAGGGAGTCCAATGGGATCTAATGCAACGGCAAGGCCATCGATTTCACTAGGGGAGTTTACTTGTTCTTGTACCGCTTTGGCCAAATTCTGGTCGTCATCGCTCCATTCAGGTAATCCAACTTGCAAAATATTTTCATACATCGTTTCAGCGATGATCTTATTAAAATGTCTTGGCCAGGCGGAGCCCAGAATTTTACTAGACAAAGTAGTTTGGGTCATCAGGGCCGCACCTGCAGCGACTTCATTGGCGCGTTCATACATTTGCATGATTTTCGGATACGTAATTTCTCTAAAATAATACCAAATAGAAGCCTTAGAGGGAACAACATTGGGTTGATCTCCCCCATCTGTGATAACGGCATGAGATCTGCCTAAGGGATGTAAATGCTCACGATTGTACTGCCAGCCAATATTCATAAGTTCAATGGCATCAGCGGCGCTCTTAGCACGCCAGGGCGCTCCAGCAGAGTGGGCAGATTCACCCGCAAATGTATATTCGACGGAGATCATACCCGTACCCGAAGCGGGGCCATAAGAGACGCCTAAGTTGTTGCTTACATGCGTAAAAATACATAGATCAACCTCATCAAAATATCCATCTCTGGTATAGTAGGCCTTGGTACCAAGTTGTTCTTCAGCAACTCCTGGCCAAATGACGAGGGTACCTTGTATATTTTCACGCGCCATAATCTCTTTAACTGCAAGAACTGCCACGATATTGAGAGGTGTGCCTGAATTATGGCCCTCTCCATGACCGGGAGCTCCTTTTACGATAGGATCATGATAAACCACTCCAGGTTTTTGCGAAGCTTTGGGAATACAATCAATGTCACTTCCTATAGCAATCATGGGCTTACCGGAACCCCATTTTGCCCACCAGGCAGTTGGAATTCCTGAGATACCATATTCAATTTCGAAGCCATTATTTTTAAGAATTCCTGTGAGGTATTTTGAAGTTTCAATTTCTTGAAAGCCTAATTCGGAAAAACTAAATACCTTATCCACCATGACTTGGGCCATTTTCGACTTGGACAGTACGTTTTCTTTCACTTCTTTTTTGAGTGCTTTGATTGAGGAATTTTTCTTTTGGGCGGCTACCGATGCAACTATCAAAATAGTGATTACGTATAAGTGTATTTTTTTCATGATTTTTTAACTCTAACGAGGTTCAACCTTTAAGGTAGTCTTTTCTTAGCTTTTTGTGGTATTGATTTTTATTCAAGTGGGTCAAATATTTTGTTGAAGGTAAATGAGATTGTTTACAGGCGTGGGCTGTGAAGGAATAATTCCTCTGATCAATATCTTGTAAAGAAGATGTTCTTCAAATAAATAAAGCCACCATCAAATTGATCAGTACCCATCATATAGATGGGGGCGGTGACATCTTCGAGATTTCCCTGTACGTTAAGGTCTTTGATGTTAAAAGTCATGTGCTGCCAGTCTTCATTGAGTGAATACGGCATATCAAATCCAAATGAAACATAATTATTGATTAACGTCCATTCTGTATAATGACCCGTTTGAAATCCTAAATTAAAGGAGGATTTTGTAGTTCCTTTGATATCGAAATGAAGCTTTCCATTTTCGAAAAGTGATAAATTTTCTCCTTGGCCATTTCCTTGAATTTCAATGCCGGCACCCCACCAAGCGCCTGTGCCTGACTGCAGGATAATGACACCCTTTTCCGATATTGTTAATTGACAAGTACCTTCCCAAACATTTAATTTTAGAGGGGCGCTGGGATAGCCTGATTGTTGATTAAGAGCAGCATGACTGATAATGTATGCTTGCTCGGTTACCTTGTCGCCTAGCTTGCGAGTAGTATTTATTTTTGTAATTTCGTAAATGCCCAGGTCCTCTTGGGTCGGGGGTGGAAGTACTCCATGCATCATCGCTTTAACATTGCCCTCATGACTTTTCTTAATGGATTTTCCATTTCGAGTAAGTCCGGCATAATTACCGGCATCTACTGCCTCCCACAAGGCGTACTTAGCGTGACCCTCTGGGGTAAACAATCCAAAATGATTTTCTGATCCTGTTGGATTTGCTCTATCTTTCCACACTTCATCAAAGGCCTCAAAAAAGAAGCAGGTAATACTCAATTCCTGAGTCCATTCGTTGACTAACTCAAAATACTTCTTTTGCTTGTATTCATCAGCGGCTTTTGAACCATTTGATCCGTAATTAACAGAGGCAGTAGTAGCCCAACCCGTTTCTCCTATGTGAATGCTTTTATTAGGATTTAGACCTTCAGTATAACTGCGTGTTTGCTCATATTGTGTTTGGGCATAATTTTTTGCTCTCAGCATAGCCGCATCTATCTGTTCTTGTGGAGATAATGTTTGTCCATCTTTGGGAATGATCCAAAAATTAGGATTGTAATGCGTATCATGAAAGGGATAGGTATGTAAAGAAATAAAATCTACCGCCTTAATAAGTTTTTCTAAATCGGGGGTATGATAACTTTCATTACCTCCTCCCCATGATTCAAAATTATCCGAACTCGTAATCCATAACTGCTCTGGTAACGTTCCCGTTTCCTTGAGATTTTGTAAATAGTTTACCCATTTTAGTATGATGCTTGGAGTCACGTAGTACTGCGATGCCCAGTGGACCATAGATTCATTGCCCACGGCGATCATTTTGATGATATTAGGGTATTTTTTAGCCCATTCGACGGCCTTTTCGATCTCTTGGGTATTTTGAATGAGATTGCCTTGACGGTGGTCGATCTCAGTTGTCCAAGCACCTTTACATTCGATCCAAGCACCTAGCATTACGTACATTTCAAAAGCAGGATCTTCTTTTTTCATCAGACTGATGGCCTCAAGTAAGCGAGAGGTCTCCTCAAATAATTGGGTATTGTAGGTTCTAATCAATTTTATTCCCATTGCCTCAAGAAGCCGCATGTCTTCTTTTATTTCGTTTATTGTGGGGGCAATGGTTCTTGTGTCATGGCGATAACCACCGTAAGAAATCGCAGGATAGTCCTTATTTCCTAAAATTTGGGATGCGGTTACGAACGGGATTGGAGATTTTTTTTGGCTACAATGTACACCGAGGATGACGATTGATCCTACATAACATAAGATCAAATAAAATTTTGATTGAATCATGAGCTACAAAATTGCAGTGTTTTTTGATTTGTTGAATAAAAATTCCCAAAAAACCCGAGTCTTATTTTAGGGAGTCAAGAAGAGGACTAAATCGAAAGAATAGATTCATGATTTTTTTGTGAAGTGCTAAAATATTTTGATCAAAAATTTATGAAAAGGCTATTTTGTGATATTTAAATTGAAATTATTGGCGTTACCTTACTTTTTATTCTCAGGGTTTCAGAATAAAGCTAAAAAGTGAAATTTATTCCTAGTGAAATGTATTTAAAAACAGATCTTGGTTAGCCAATTGGTTCCAATGCAGCAATGATTTGAGACTTGAAGTATTCTAATTTTCAGATTTTGATCATCCTTGAGTAAGGCAGGGGTTCATTAAGTGGTTTAATGATTTCCTGATTGTATTTGAACATTTTTAATTTTTCTTGGCAAAATTTAATCATTCATTTTCATTTATGATAGCATTACTATTATATTTGCTAATTAAAATAACTAAATGCAAGATTTATTTACTTCTTTCAGTCTTCAAGTCAATAATAGGGTCTATATAAAGAACCCAGAATCCAGTGCTTTGGGGCGTAAGATTGTTGAGTCTAGTATTAATTTGATCGATGAAGTAGGATTTGAAGCTTTCACTTTTAGAAAATTAGGATTAGAAATACATTCCAATGAAGCTTCGATTTATCGATATTTTGAAAGTAAGTACAAGCTATTGCTGTATTTGACTTCATGGTATTGGTGCTGGATGGAATATCGAATAGCCTTCGGTTTGGCCAATATCCCTGCTCCTGAAGAACGCTTAGAAAAAGCGATTAAATTACTCACTGAAAATATCGAATTGGATGGGAGTTTTGAGCATATCAATGAATATAAACTCAATAAAATTGTCATTGCTGAGTCCTCTAAATCTTATATGACCAAAGAGGTGGATCAGAATAATAAAGAAGGTTTTTTTGCGGGTTATAAGCAATTGGTAGGAAGGGTGAGCGACATCATCTTAGAAATTAATCCAACCTATAAATATCCCCACATGCTGATATCCACTCTTATTGAAGGGGCACATCATCAAAGATTTTTTGCACAGCATTTACCACGTCTCACCGATGCGGTCAATGGAGAAGATGCTATTATCGAATTCAGTAAGGAGGCAACATTTAAAGCCATTGGTGCCAAATGCCCAACTAAATAATTAGTTATGATTAGGTTGACTCAAAATAGAATTTTTTTTATGAGATTGGCTTGGTGCATGTTTGGTCTTTTGATTTTTTTCAAGGCGGTTGATTCGAATAATGCAAGAAATGTTCATATCGATCTCTATGAGCAAGGAGAGAAGGATATGGAAGAATCTCAAGAGGACAGTATTCATAAAATACCCGTTTCGAGTACATTTATTAAAATCAAAGACTTGACAATACGGTCTTTGAGATACCCTACACATATATTTGAATATCGCTATCAAAATCCTTTAGTTGATATATTGATACCACCACCGGAGCAGCCGGCAGTTTATCTCAAAGCAGGCTTTTTATTAAGATCTTGATCAGACAGCAGAGATTTTAAAAGTGAGCTTTTATTTTGTAAAACCTTAAATATTAGTAAATTAATTATGAATAATCATATGCAAAAATTAAATAATAATGGATTTTTTCAAAACCTAAAATATGACTTTCCGGCAGGTATTGTTGTGACTTTAGTGGCCATTCCTCTTTGCCTAGGTATTTCATTGGCTTCGGGGGCACCCTTATTTTCCGGACTTGTAGCGGGAATTATTGGCGGTGTGATTGTCGCTCTCATTAGTGGATCTGCATTGGGGGTAAGTGGTCCTGCAGCTGGATTAGCAGTTATTGTATTTGCAGCTATTGAAGAGTTAGGATCTTTTGAGACTTTTTTACTAGCTGTCATTATAGCCGGAATCGTTCAGATAATATTAGGCCTATTAAAAGCGGGTATCATTGCTTATTTTTTTCCATCCTCTGTAATCAAGGGAATGCTCTCAGGTATTGGTATCGTAATTTTTTTAAAGCAAATTCCCCATGCATTCGGCTATGATGCAGATCCCGAGGGAGATTTAGGGTTTTTTCAAAAAGATGGTCACAATACATTGAGTGAGTTGACCGTAATCTGGGATTATTTCAGTCCGGGTCCGGTCATTATCTCTATTTTATCACTTTTGGTTCTGATCATATGGGAACAAGCTTTTGTGAAAAAATATACTTTCTTCAAACTGATCCAAGGTCCACTGGTAGTAGTGAGTTTGGGTGTTGGTTTGAACTTGTTGTTTCGAAATTGGCCCGATTTGAATTTACTAGTCACTCAGGTAGTAGATATCCCAGTTGCTAATTCTTTTGGTGAATTTATAGGACAATTTGCATCCCCTGATTTCACGCAGTTGGGAAATCCGCGAATTTATATTTTGGGAGTGACCATCGCTGTAGTCGCCAGTCTTGAGACCTTATTATGTCTTGAAGCGACTGATAAATTAGATCCTTACAAGCGTGTGGCTCCCCCTAATAAGGAGTTGGTGGCTCAAGGGATCGGTAATTTGGTTGCTGGATTCATTGGGGGGCTTCCATTGACGCAAGTCATTGTGAGAAGTTCTACCAATATTCAATCGGGAGGTAGAACCAAAGCATCCTCATTTTTTCATGGAGTTTTGATGTTGATATGTGTGGTATTATTACCGGGGGTGATTAATTTGATACCTTTAGCGAGCCTTGCAGCCATTCTATTGGTAGTGGGTTATAAGTTGGCCAGTTTCAATGTAATTAAACAAGTATACAACATGGGTCGAGCGGAATTTATCCCCTTCGTTGTGACCATTTTGGGGATTGTTTTTACCGACTTATTGACAGGGATATCTATTGGACTCGTATTGGCCATATTTCATATTTTATGGAATAATTTTAATGCGGCTTACTTTTTCGATGTTGATGCGTATGTGCCCGGTGAGCCCATTAAAATTCAACTGTCTGAATCTGTTACTTTTCTGAATAAAGCAGGGATTTCAAAGGCCTTAACAGAATTGCCGGACGGTAGCAATGTGATAATTGATGCCAGAAAAACATTAAGTATTCATCCTGATGTGATAGAGATCATTTCAAATTTTGAATTAACTGCCGAAAACAGGGATATTACTGTGAATTGGACAGGTTTGGTTCAAGAAAAAAATAAAAATGCTCAAAATAATTTATTTGAGATCATAAAAAACACAACACAATAATTGAAACTAATGAAATTTAAATAAAAGATTATGATTAATAATATTGACAATACGGGTGTACAGACGGCAGAAAGTCAGGCCTCCATTACTCCAGAAATGGCAATTGAATTATTGAAAAAAGGTAATCAGCGTTTTGTAGCCAATCAGACCATTCAAAGAGATATTTCAACGCAAGTGGCACAAACAAGAACTGGTCAATACCCCTTTGCTGCCGTTTTGGGTTGTATTGATTCGAGGGTGCCGGCAGAATATGTTTTTGATCAAGGAATCGGCGACATATTTAATGCGCGCGTAGCAGGAAACTTTGTGAATACCGATATATTAGGCAGCTTAGAATTTGCTTGTAAAGCGGCAGGTTCTAAGGCAATTGTAGTTATGGGACATAGTAGCTGTGGAGCGGTGAAAGGAGCCTGTGATCATGTAGAACTCGGTAACTTAACCCATATGCTTTCTAATATTCAGCCGGCCATGGATTCGGTCACGGGACACTATGAAGATAAAAGTTCAAAGAATGCTGCTTATGTACAAGAGGTCGCTGATAGAAATGTAGCCCTTACTGTAGCAAAAATTAAAAGTGACAGTCCAGCGCTGAATGAACTCTACGAAAATGGAGAAATAGATATTGTGGGAGCCATGTACGATGTGCATACTGGAGTGGTGTCATTTATATAATTTCTATGCGTATTGGTCCAAAGATTAAGCTCCTTACACTGCTTTTTTTTACTACCTCCTCGGCTTTTTCTCAGTCAGATGAAATAGGAAATTGGCTGATGTATTTTGGGCAAAATAAGATAAAGGAACGTTGGAGTCTTCATACAGAAGTGCAACACCGTAATCATACGCTCGCACCAGTCAATATCGAGCAGCTCTTGTTACGGGGAGGGTTGAATTATCATTTGGCTCCTCATGCTTTAGTGACGGCAGGGTACGGTTATGTGACTTCTTACGATGAAGCGGACTCTAGTACGCCTTTGTCCAAAGAACACCGTGTATGGCAGCAGTTTATTTTAACTAATGCAGTAGGGCGTGTCAAGTTTGAACATCGCTACCGCGTGGAGCAGCGATGGGTCAGTGGTGATTATAAAAATCGTTTGCGTTATCGATTGATGTTGACGGTGCCACTCAATCAGAGAGTAATGGAGCCAGGAACGGTATTTTTAGGGATCTACGATGAAATTTTTGTGAATACCGAGCAAACATTTTTTGATAGAAACAGATTATATGGAGCTTTGGGATATCAATTTAAACCAGAGTTGGCTGTACAGGTTGGTATGCTTTATCAAAGAGTCAATGCTTATGGTAAAAAATATTTACAGCTGGCTCTGATATATAATCCAGATTTAAGGAAGAACTCAAAGAATTAAAAAAAGAACCTTACATCTGGATTTTTATATTTATCGTGTGGCGAGCTTCCCGAGCATCTCATCTAAATCGGAACGACTCATATAATGACCTTGCTTAATCACGGCATCAATCTTCTGCGTATTTTTAATGTTGATTAATGGATTGGCATCTAAAATCAGAAGGTCCGCCCACATGGTTTCTTTCACTGAACCTAACTCATTTTCTAGATGGAAATATTGAGCTGGATTAATGGTAGCGGTTTGTAGCGCCTCCAAGGGAGATAGACCAGCCTTCACCAATACCTCTAATTCTTCATGTAGACTTCTACCTGGAGTGAGGTAATCAATAGGACAATCAGTTCCAGCCATTATTTCAATACCGGTGCGGTGCACTTGGCCCACCATGTTAGTAAACCACTGGGTATACTTTTTATTGAAGGGAGTGGGTTCCGTAGCGAGCAGCTGCTCAATTTCATTTTTCCAACTTCGTTCAATCGCTTGTGGTAAATATTTAAAAGTTTCTTGCCATTCGGGACTGGCAAAAGGTCTTTCGGTATATCCAGTAGCCAGAGCTAAGGTAGGTATTTGCCAGGTATCATTCTTGGCCAAAACATCGAGTACTTCTTGTGCCCTTTGAGGGTCGTAATTTGCAATGGCTAAGGGTCTTTGTAAGGCATGTATTTTGGAGCGGAGAACTCCGCCAATATCCTTTTTCCCCAGCGCCAGAATCTCTTGACGTTGTGCTAATAATTCATCTGAGTTAGTGGCACATGAGAGTTCGAGATTTCTCATATGTTCCATGCTGTTCAGACCCGCATTGGAAGCTGAAATGACATCCATGCTCAACGGTACATGACCGCTTACATTTAATCCTTTTTCCTTCGCTAATCGCATAATCTCCTTAAACTGGTCAGGTGTGAGCATTTCATAGGCCTTGAGTAGATCTACGCCTATACTATCTAACTCATTTACTTTATTACGGACATCGGAAACCGTAGGTAAACCTACCGATAAGGGTGGGTGCTCATGATCACTTCCATCGTACACATTGGGCATCCCGTCGAGCAGTGGACCTGCGATCATTACGCGTGGGCTGGAAGTAGGATTTTGAAGTGATTTCCTTTTCCATGCACTTATAAAATTAATTTCACCTCCTGTATCCCTGACACTGGTAATGCCATAAGCCAAAAAGAGATCAAACATACTAGGGGCCATCTCTTCTATATAGGCAAAATGTACATGAGCATCCCATAAACCAGGCATTAAAAATTTACCTGTACCATCTATGAGCGTATTCTTTGATGACAGATTTATTTGATCAGCAGGGAGGACTTGAAGAATTTTACCTTCTTTGATGATGACTGTTTGATGTTTTATTAGGCCTACTGTGGGGTCAATGATGGATATATTATCAATGCATAATGCATCTCCAAAATAGGAATTGGGCGTATTACAACGGGTTGCCATGAACAAAAAAAAGCAGAGAAAGAAACTTAAATATTTCATATCCATCATTATTAATTAGTAAAACATACGGGAATCTATCTAATTATCATTTCGAGGAGTACTTATTTTTTTGTTATAGTCCTTGAGTGTTGATCCAGTTATTGATTTTCTTTTCAAGCACAATCAAAGGAAGACTGCCTGTTTTAAGCACTTGATCATGGAATGCTTTAATATCAAATTTATCGCCTAATTTTTGTGTCGCTCTGGATCTCAATTCTTGGATCTTGAGTTGACCTATTTTATAGGAAAGGGCTTGTCCTGGAGTGGCCATATAGCGCTCAATTTCTGAAACGATGGAGGCTTCAGACTCCGCTTCATTATCGAGGGAATACTGAATGGCTTGTGCTCTAGTCCACCCTTTTCCATGAATACCGGTATCTACTACCAACCGGATGGCTCGGTGCATTTCCATACTGAGCATACCAAAATATTGAATGGGATCTTGGTAAAGTCCGAGTTCACGGCCCAAGGATTCGGCATAAAGTGCCCAGCCTTCAACGAAAACCCCAAGACTTTCAGGATGAAGAAATGCGGGCAACTGTTTATTCTCTTGTTGAAGCGAGAGCTGGTAATGGTGACCGGGAATGGCTTCATGCAGAAATAAGGCTTCATCGGCATATTTATTGTAGTGCGAGACGTCAGGAATAGGCACATAGAAGATACCGGAACGTGAAGCATCTTTTGATCCAGGGACATATTCTGCACTGGCAGAAACCTCTCTAAAAGCTTCTGTACGCTGTACTTTAAAGGTTGCTTTGGGTTTCAAGTTAAAAAGGGTGCTTAAGGAATCTGCCACTCGCCGTTTAATCTCATCAAAATGGTCAATGACTTGTTTTGGTTGGGTGAAGGGCATTTGTTCTGGACTGTTTCTGATAAATTCAAAAAAGTCTTTAATGTCCCCATTAAAACCCATACTTTTTTTGGCATCCTCCATTTCGGACAAAATACGATCGACTTCTGTGAGTCCTATGTTATGAATTTCATCAAAGGTGAGATCGGTTGTCGTATGAAGACGAACCAGATATTGATAAGTCTCCAACCCACCGGGCAGACTTCCCAGACCTGAGGTATTTCGAGATTTAGGTAAGTATTCATTTTTTAAAAAAGCTCTTAACTCTCGGTATTTGGGTTTAAGCTGTTCATTGATCATGTTGCTATATGCCGTGGCCAATCGATCTCTTTCCGCTGAACTGAAATGGGTGGGCATACTTTTAATGGGGGTATAGAACAAATGACTTTCAATAGATTCTGTGATGAAAGGTTCCAACTGAGGGAGCACTTTTTGAACCAGAGATTTTGGTAAAACGATGCCTTGGCTCATGCCCAATTTCATTTTGATGATACAGGTATCTAAAAAAGTGAGGTAATCGGTTGTGCGCTGTAACCATTGATCATAATCTTCAATGGTTTCGAAAGGATGTACACTGTTGCCAGCCGCTAATTGGGCAGCATATAAGTGTAAGGATTGAACTTGTATTAGGGGCATTAACTCAAAGCTGGGCAGGTTGTACATGGGAGAGGCCATGGTGACAAGAGGTTGCAAAAGTCCTGCTCTTTTGATGGTACAATCCCATTGCATGGTCTGTATGCTCAGCCATTGACTGGAAGTTACGGAGGTAGCGTCAAAAGTATCTAAAGTATCTAAATACAGGTCATATTGTCTTTTTAGATAATCCTGATAATCAGATGAAATATAATTTGCAATTTTATTATTGTAGCTTGTTTCGCCTGCCTTAGTAGCTTCAATAGGATTGATCTGCTGTTTGAAGGTATGGTAAGATTGAAAGATATCATCGATAGAACGGAAACTATTTTTTGATGTATTACTATGATGGCACCCTAAAGTGAATAATAGACTTCCGACAATGAGGAAATAAAGTAGATTAGATTGAGTCAATAATAAAGATTTTAAAAATTTCATAGGTCAATATAAGTATTTTTTGAATTTTAAGGACCTTATGGTCTCCTAGTTCTTCTATTGATCTTCTTTAAGATATGCGGGTGGGTTCGATTTGGTTATTTGAAGCTCTGTGAGATAGCCTGGTGCGTTGGCTTTTTTGGCCGTTTTCATTAATTTGGAAAAGATCCTTTTTTATCAATAATACTAATGGTCCTCAATTCTTCACAGAGTTTGTTGAGGTTTTATTTCATCAAATGAGGTAAAATATAATAAGAGGTTATCCAAGGCAGACAACTAATAAATTTGAGAGGAATATGCTGATTGCTATACATACACCCTCAAATTTCATAGTTTTCTTATTCCTTAATTATTTTGGTATTGTAAATTTGGCTTGATTGGTCTTGAATTTTCATTAAATAAATCCCTTTATCTAATTTACTGATGTCTATTTGGGTCTTTTTGGATGACATTATGTTTTTCCCAGAAAGCTCGAATATCACCGCTTTAACAAAATTGTTTATATTAATCTGAATCTGATCTGTTGCCGGATTTGGATAAAAGAGGTTATTCTTTTTATTTATACCCAATGCAGTATAATCGTCTGGTGTGACATTTATTGCCATGTCTGCAGTAGCGGTCAAGGCACCATCGGAAACCTCGATACTTAATGTGAATAGAGGTGTAATAGTGTAATCTACTTCACCGCTTTTGGCCACAGTCAATTTACCATCCGTACTTCCTAAGTCGAAGGCATCTCCGGTATTGCCACTTTTAATGGCATAGGTAAGTGCATCACCATCCGAATCACTAGCGGTAATGGTTCCTACCAATGTACCGTCTGCCGCTTTATTGGCTACTGAAAAAGTAGCCGCCGAGATGGTTGGAGCTGAATTATTTGTTTCACCTGAGTTGAGTGAGGCCAGGCCATTCCACTCAACTTCAAAAAGATTGGCTCCCTTTGATCCCTCATCGATCCACATGGGACCCTGACTATCTGATATGTAGGCTTTGTCACCATCAATGAATATACCATCACCTCTCGATATTCCTACAGAAGCGGGTATGGTAATGTCATGAGTTAATGTACCTTCAGTTGTGTATGCATACAAATGTTGATCGCCATTGGTAACGGTGCCACAAAATACAAGTAGCGCTTGTTCGTCAGTATCATAAAACAATCCACTGGGCGAATTGAGGACTGAAAATGAATTGATCTTAGTCACGGTACAGGTACTGGGATTGACACAGTTGTCAACAGCAAGATCTACTTCATGGATCTCTTTATCTTCTTGAATACCCACATAAAAATAGCCATTGGTAGGATTGAAAGCGATTGCTTCTATGCCCTTATCGGTGGGTGTAATGATATCGATATTAGCCAAATTCCATTGCTTTTTGATATCTCCTGTGGCGAGTTCGATTTGATAAATGTAGTTGTATTCATCTCCAACATAGATATAAGTTTCACCTCCATCAGAACCAAATGTGAGGCCTTCCATGTCTACTTCATGATCTATGGTTACCCCATTAACTTTTGAAGCATTTGCTGTATTAGAAATACCATAATAGGGCCAACGTTCCTCTATTTCATCTGAGGCTAATCCTGCTTTGATGATACTTTTGGGATAATAACTAATATAATCATCTTGGTTGGCTGGATGCACACCATTAACGGCAAAATAAGAATTGCCTGATACGACCACACCACTGTTTCTAAAGTAGGTATCTATGCCTGCACCATCACCAATGGTTACTGTTGCAGCAGTTGCTAGAGCAAAGGTGTTCAATACATTGGGTGTCCAAGTGATTTCAGTAACAGTGGGTCCATCATCTCCTTCTAAGACATTAACAGTAATGGTGGCATTCGCACTTAATGCACCATCTGAAACCTGAATGTTCAGGCTGAAGACAGGATTAGTTGTATAAGCTACTTGGGTACTTGTGGCTACGGTCAATTTCCCATCTGTACTTTCTATGGCAAAAGCATCTCCGGTATTGCCATTGGTAATAGAGTAGGTAAGTGTATCACCATCCGTATCACTGGCCGTGATCGATCCTACCAGCGTACCGTTGGCAGCGCCATCGGCTACGGAAAAAGTTGCCGCAGTGATGGTTGGAGCAGAATTATTTGTTATGACTTCATCGTATGAGGCACCGGCATATCTGGCTATTGCATCAGTTTTTAATTGACCGGTCTTCACCTCCAATAACCCAGGAATATCATTGACCTTCCCTTTCCATGCTCCGACCAATAAAAATCTTTGATCAAAAGTAACGGTATTATTGCCTGTGCTGCTTACCTCTTGGGTATGTGCATGATAATGGAAGCCAAAATCATCAACATGATCATGTCCTCCGTATTCGTCCAACGCGATACTGTATCCCTCCATCGTACCGTAATTTTCTTCATACCTACCAAACAAGGCCACTCCGTCATAGGCCATACCAATAAGGGGTGGGTGGTTGCGTCCTTCGTAATCAGTGAGGTTATAAAGGTTGATTCCATTCTTACTGTAAGAATGACCATCAGCATGGTAGTGCAACTCCATTCCTCTGCCTACATGTATTCCTCCGTGAGTGATTTCTGCCGCATTTGAAGCATGGAGCAAGGTATTATTTAAAGAAGGGTATATCGGAACGCCATCCACAGCTACACCATTTGAGCTCAGACTGGCATAATTATACACGGTTTGGGTAGTTGCACCTGCATCTTCTCCCAAATCTCCATAGGCACTCAAATCATTATCAGACAGCGCATCTATTAATCCATAATTTTTGAGAGGTACTTTCATCAAATAAGAAGCCCCCTTGGTAGTTCGGGTCACGGATTGCTCTTCATATCCTCCGCCTTCACCGTCTCCGGGAGGTCTGCTGACATCAATCAATTGATTGGGGCGAGTAGAAGCAGCAAAGCTTGCAGTTACTAAAAATGGATGAGGTACTCCATTGTCATCTGTGGCATTGGTGAAATACACGTATTTATTGGTGCGGTCGCCTAAGGTAGCACCATATACATCTGTGGAAGCAATGGTATGGGAGAGCATATTTTCACGTAATGCCAAATAAAATGCTTTTGGATACCGCAGTTCTGCTCCGGCATTGGTTAACGTAGTTTCTATGGCATCGAGCATACTAGAAGCTGCGGTGGCCGCTGCAGTCGTTGCATCTAACTGTGCATGGTAAGCATTATCAAGGTCCTTACTTAAATCTGAGAAACCGGTTGAGGTCGGATTGATACTTTCTGGAAAAGCAGCCCAGGAATTGGGCTGATAGGAGGTGGATGCAGGGTTAAAATCAGAATCAGCTTCAATTTCAAGATCAATTAAATCATTGGGATCTGCCAAAAAGAAAGAAGAGGCATCTGCTGAAGCACTGGTCCACTCCAGAGAGGTACCATTGATTTTTAAATATTTATCAGTCCATGTAGTGACTTCAGTAAAACTAGAGGAGCTGGTATTATATTCATATTTACTACTTGCGGTAATCGTTGCTATACTGGCATTGGTACTAAAAGTAATTCCTAAATACCCGGTATTATCTGCATCAGCAATATAGTAAGTACCTCGATCACTCAAAATAACAGTATTATTGTCATTGGCATCCAAGGCATAATAGCTGTGGATAAATGAATTCAGTCGATAGGTCCCACTTAAGGAGGTCGCAGAATTATCCAAAGGAGCGTTGAGATCTACCATTTGGAAGATACTGCGGAGCATCGAACCATAAGTAGCTCCAGAAGCGTACAGATTGGCAATGGGCGTCATCGATAAGGTTGAAATATATGAATCACCGCTGAAGGTGACCGCATTGGCTTTGGCTGTATCCAAGAGGATCATGTACTTTCTATTCTCAATGGAGGAAAGTGCACTCGGGGTCCAAGATTTCTCAAAGCTGACTTCGAGAATTTCTCCAAAGGATTTAGGGCCGTAATAGTCTATGTCCTGTCCTATGCCGGCCCAAGAAGTAAGAAGAAAGAGTAAAGTGATTATATTTTTTTTCATTTCTAAAAAAGTTATCGGATTGCTAGTTTGCAATATCCTATGGTTTTAGATCGGAAGCTAACAAAATTTTACATCTTTATTTATAAAAAAAGTCTTGCTTCCTTATAGAGGCAAGACTTTTTTCAAACGGTTATTTATTTATTCCGCAATTATTCTGCAGCCACTGCCATCATCATGCCCGTCGCATCGAAAAAATCACCAGTAGCAAAGATTTGACCATCTTTCATCTCCATCCAATGGTATGCGCTCAAGGCGAAAGATTTACCTGTTTCTTTAGACTGACCTTTCCAGGTTCCATACACACGTACGCCCCCGTTAGCCTTGAGGGTTTCATTATCAACTCCTGGAAGCCAAACAGCATCCTCAAAACTCACATTTTCGAATCCATTCATATAGAATTCACCCTGACCCAACATTTGTTCTTTACCTCCTTCACCTACTCCGTACATGGGAGAAGTGTGTGTTACACTGTCATGGATCATTGATGCATACAAATCAAAGTCTGTATCTCCTGTAAAAGTCATCATAAACTTCTGAGCGATTGCTAGATTTTCTTTGTACAACGCTAGGTCATCAACTTCAGCTACTGCAGGTGCCTCGGCTGAAGGCTGACACGAGATTATCGCAACTGACATTGCGAGCATTAGCAATAAATTTTTCATAATTGTTTGTTTTAGTTTCTACAAAGTTAGCGTTAATTTTAGTTAAAACATGAACTATTTTGGTTTAAATAAGGATGTTTAGGTAGATTAGGTATTTTTGAATATCACAAAGAGTATTTTTTTCTTCAATAGTGGTAACGATAACATGAAAATTCCTAACAAAAAAAAATCCAGCATAATACTGGATTTTTAAGTTGTCTAAAAGTAAATTTATTAGGATGCTGGAAGCTTTCCAGAATAGATCCAAAATTTTTGAATCAAGTTATCTTTAACACCTACGGCCGCAAAATGGCGTTCGGAAACCTGCTGACCTTCAATGGTCATGTCTACCATATAGGCATTGTGTATCCATTGCATCCCATTGCCGTTGGGATCGGTGACGGCTGTGGCCCATTGTTGTCTGAATTTGGGATTGGCAGCGGTTAACCAGCCTTCTAGAAATCCCTTTAAAGCCTCTTTTCCTTTAATGTATTCGCCTTCAGGGCCATTGATTTCGATATTATCTGCAGCCAGTGACAAGATTTTATTTATTTCTTGGGTATTGTGGTACTCACACCACTTGACCCAGACGTCTATGGCTTCATCGGAGCCTAAGGCCCATTTTACAGATTCATTGCCCGCCATAAAACCAACGGTTTTGGGAGCTTCAACGGCTTGGGTAGTTTCTGTTTTTGTAGCTTGTTCAGTGCAGCTAAAGGTAAGAATGAGTAATAAAAGTAGGATTTGATTTTTCATTGATTTGTGAATTTTAGCGAATAACTACAACAATTTAGACAATAATCGGTTCCAGGTTGAAGAATTTTTGAATTTAATTAACAGCAACATTAGTACTTTCAATATAAATATTGCCAAGGCCTTTCTCCCTCAAATTAAATAAGATCTATGAATTGAATCAAAGAGGAAGATTTTTCATTAATTAATTTATCAGGTTGATTTGTAAGTTCCCAAGTTTCATGAATAATGATAAATTTTGATATTAGTAAATAGACAAGTCCCTCTATCGTTGGAATATTTAAATCATCTAGCCTTTCTAATGGCCCCCATTACATCCGCTTCTTTCTCTAGACCTGCATCATCATTGACAGATATCTTGCCTTTCATCTGCATGGTGGGCTTGACCCGTCCTTGCCTTTGCTGAGCAACATGCTAGGCTTCATGGGGTAGGCGCTTTTCTTGTCCAGGAGCAACATGAATTTGATTGCCTTGAGCGAAGGCATACGCTTGCATTTGGGCTGGTTGGTCTGAATTTCGGTGAACTTGTACGTCATCTTAGGACTCGTCTGAGAGTTTATCTACACCCGACTTTAGATTATCGGGTAAACCCGTGTTGTTTTCTTTTCTTTGAAGGGGAGCCGCCTTCATTTGTAGTTCTTCTTCATCTGATGCTCTCTGGACGGGTGCTTGGCCTCCTATAATTGCTTTTAATTGGGCGGTTTTTTGTGATCTAAAACTCTGATTCATGGGCTCGCCGAGTTTCATTTGTGCAAAGGTTCCGGGTCGATTGTCTAAAATAGTTGGTATTTGATTTTCAGCTAACGCGTCTTTAGAAGTGGAATCTTCATTTTTTGATGTTTTATTTGCGTGTTGAATTGAATTGGACATTTTCACTTCCATCAGAGAAAGATGGAAAAGCTTTTAACTTGGGATTATCTATAAACTAAGAACTTCATCATAAAGGCCTAGAGGTAAGATTATCCCAGTATAATTCCCAAGGCTTCACTATGTATTAAAAAAGGATTGAGCATTATTTATGATAGGGGAGCATTCCTAAACATTGATTTGTAAAAGAGTTAGTCAGGCTGAGATTTTTTAAAATAAACGTTTCTCAAGGAGCCTTTAATTGATGAAATAATTCTGGAAATGTATTTGTAAGTGATAATGACATTTCTAGCAATCAAATAATAGATACTCATGTAAGAGAGCAGTCCAGACTCAATATTGGGTTTAAAAGCAATATGACGACTCACTAAGTGGTTCTTTTAGTTGCCAATTACCGGCCGTTAGTTGGCCTACATTAAAAATCATGAGATGGGGGCTACCTTACTTGAGACAGTCACAATTTAAATTATTGTGTCAGTTACAGAAGGATAAATATGATAACATTGGACTTAAAAATAAATTCATTTAAGTCAAAACCACAAAAGGAGTCAAACGATTTTAACTAAGGTAAGAATTATTTTGGGCATATAGTTCTCTTTTATAGAAGGCAGTACTTGCGTATTATAAGATGCAAGGGAGTACAATTAATAGTTAATAAAGTTAATTCTTCCATTATGCTTAGCTTTAAGCAAGTCGATCAAGAAATCTATTGATCTAAAATTTGATTTCATCAAATTATCTAGATTTTTTTCTAAGCTGGCAACATTTAAATCTATTTGATTTTTAAAAAATAACTCGTTTTTGTGCTGATCAATAAAAAAGAAACCATTTTCTGATCGAGAATTAATTTCATTTAAGTCATTTAGCATAAAATCAAAATTCTGTTCTTGGCAGTCAATTTTAATTGATGATGATAAAATTATTTTTGATTGATCTTCTTGAAGGGATAATTCTGCAATCCACGAGTTTTGGGTAGACGAGGCAGAAAAGACAAAATTATTACCGATGAGATCAAAGGGTATCTCATTAGTTTTTAAAAACTTTTTAATTATTGATTTTACTTGTTCAATACTTTCATCATTTATAAGTTTTGAGATTAAGTCATCCGCTAATTTTTTAACATCATATTTTGAATCTTTCTTTTCAGTCAATCCATTAAAGAATGAGCTGAGGATGTTTTTAGTGGTTTTTTTTAGTGATTTGTTATATTTGGTTTTTTTTAATTCAAATTCAAATATTGCTTTGGATAAATCTTCATTTAAGTCTCCATTGAGCTTCATTGAGTAGAAACTAGGATATTTTTTTTCATCCAAAGTAATATCTATAATATACCACAACGAAGGGTCAATGTTAAATTCTTCTTGATTATAGTTTTCACTATGGTGAAGATCTGATATGATTGAAATCGAACCTTTTTTGAAATTGGAATATGGCTTTTCTAAAAAAGAATCATCCGTATAATTAAATTGTTTTTTTGAAATTATAGAGCTTAAATCCTCATTTTGAATATTAAATTCAAGGATGGAAGTTTTGTCTAAATTTCTTTTTTTAGATTTTTTAACTAGGTACATTTCCTATTTATTACTGGACTTATTACTTTTTAGGTTTGTTCGTGATTAGCTCCTCAACGCCTTTGGCGACTTCTTTAGTTTTCTCTGTGGTCTTCTTATAATCATCTTCTCCCTTCGAAGCATTTTCTTTATCTTCTGGCGTGAGATCCTTATCAGTGGCGATATCTCCCGATGGCCCCTCACTAACTTTTCCTATGATCTCAGTAGATCCTTGGTTAACGTCTTTTTCTGATTTTTCTCCCTCTTTTTCCAGCTCATCTAAAGCTCCTCTAGCAATTTTTTGCTCACCTTTTTCCCAGGTTATATCATTTGAGTCTGCGTCTACTTTTTCGTGTGCCATTGGATCGGATTTATCGTTTGCGCTTAGTAGATCAGCCGTTGTTTTAGCGGCGAAGTTAGTTCCTGTCGTAGTAGCTGCCTTTAAACCGGCTTCTACATATTTATCCTTTGCAGATTGATCTATTTTTTCGGTTACATCATTACCCAAAAGGTCTTTATCCCCACTCAAAAGATTTCCTTTTGAATTCTTTGTCGTTGCCTTGGTATCCCCAATGTTGATTTTTGTACTTGCCTCGGCAACACCCATAGATGTTGCCTTAGCCCCTGCACTTAAAGCAGAATCTTTGGTTTTGTTACTGAGCGCAACATTTAGTAATGGATTGTCATTTCTCAACTGTGCTATCGAGTCAAATAGAACAATGGAACCCGTTAATACAGCATCGACTACGCTAAATATTTTTTTGAGGCCATTTATTACTAAAAGTGCCGGGGTTGTAAAGACTGCTGCCCCAGGAATCGCAGATGCTAATGTTAACCAATTTCCTATAGCGGACAATATACCCGATCCAATATTAAGGACTTTTTTAAGAGCTCCAAGTCCTGAGGAAAGGATCATATAATAGGCTGCTTTGCTCATGCTCTGATCAGCCTTCGCTTTTTCCTTATTAAATCCATCTGAGATTTTTTCAAATCGTTCAAACAAGCCTAATGACTTTGGGAACCATCCCCCACCACTATCATCGGCCGCCTTCTTTGTTAGGTCGTCAGCAACATTAAAGCCACCTCTTACACCAGTATCCGAGATGCCTGATTCTTTCTTACGCGCTCCAGCAGAAAACAGTGATACAAAAAATGAAGAAGTACCTTCTTTAGCTGCGTTTGTAAATCCTTCCGTGGTCCATGGACCAACAACTCTTCCCTGTTCTTTAAGATCTGACTCTTTTTGAGATTCTCTTTCAGTTCGTTTGTCTACATCAAAGGTCCTAAGTTTCGCATAGGTATATAATTCGCCTAATTCATTTGTTGAACTGTCTTTATTGTCTTCTATCTTCGTAGATTTAGCATTGTACGCGTTTAGAAGAGCCAGATCTACTTTATTTTTACCCTCGGTTTTTCTGCTCTCCTGAGCATTTATAATGGATTTTTTTTGTTCTATATCAATTACTGGGACTTTTGTAAAATCTAATTTGCTATAAAATGAACTAGAAAAGAATGCTTTAGCAATGGATTCCCTTTCATCTGGGTCTTTTTGGGAAGTTTCATTATTGTAAGCTCTTATGGCGTTCGAATCGGCAATTACCTTTTTTGAAGAAAGGTTTGACTTTGCAATATTTTTTTGACCTTTCTGGACGGTATGGGTGATGCCCGTTCGAATAGTGGCATTTTTTCTTGAAAGCTCGTGATAATAAAATTGAGCGTCTTTCTTTTTTTCTAGTTTTTCTTTTATTCTAATTCGTTCACGATTCTTAGCTGCAGCTTCTGCAGTTTCCTCCTTTTCAACATCTTTGGGTGACTCACTCCCTACACGCCTGTAGTCTTCTTCGGTGGCCCACTGAGCACCTTCAGGTGTTTCTTCCACATCCTCCACATCCTCCACATCCATAGCTTCCGCATCTTTGGGATTCTCTTCGTTAGCTTTCTTGGATCTTTCAATTTCAGCAGCTTTAGCTGCTTCTGCGTGAGTCTCATCTCTCTCTTCCTCGGTGACAAATTGAGCATCGGCAAATTGATGGATGGCACTAGAATTAACATTCAATTTTTTGAGCTGGGTAGCCTCTTGATCGCTATTGCCTAAACTTAATGCTTTAGCCCCCATCACGTCTGCCTCATGCTCGAGACCCATGTCATCATTTACTGGAATTTGACCCTTCATTTGAGTGGTCGGCTTTACTCTTCCTTGCTTCTGCTGGACGACGTGCCAAGATTCGTGGGCTAGGTGCTTTTCTTGGCCGGGAGCGACGTGGATGTCGGTACCTTGGGCGAAGGCGTGTGCCTGCAATTGGGCAGGTTGGTCTGAATTAGGATGGACTTTCACATCATTCATTGAGATCCCTGATAAACTTTCTACTCCTGACTTAAGATTGTCCGGTAAGCCAGTGTTATTTTCCTTTTTTTGAACGGGAGCTGCTTTCATTTGTACTTCTTCCTCATCTGCGGCTTTTTGGAGAGGTGAATTATCGGGCATCAGGGCCTGTAATTGGGCCGTTTTTTGAGCCCGAGGCCCCTCGCTCATGGCTTCCATTACTTTCATTTGGGCTAGGGCTCCCGGTCGATTGTCTGAAAGGGTAGATGATTGTGATGCTGCTCTTGTTTGAGAAGCACTGTTTTCTTTTTTATTGGCCTTGGCACCTGACGGTGCAGTACGTGTTAAAGTAGGCATAAAATTGTAGTCTTTGAGATTTCTAAAGTTAAAAAAAGAATTGATAAAAGCAAATGATCCATCTGTCTTTCAATACCTATTTTTAAGAAACAGGATCTCATGCTATTGAGTAGGAGATGCTCCGATCATTTTATCTGTAAAAACTTCACACGAAAGGCTCCTTTCTTATTTTAAAAAAAACAAATTAACAGGGTCAGTAGAGGTATTGCCAAGGCCGAATTCCTTGATTCTGTACCAGCTCGATGAAGTCATCCAGAGCGGTCGACCGCTCATCTGAAGTGGAGGCCTCTTCTTTCATCCAAGCCTGGTAGGTTAAGATCAATTTTGTGATGAAAAAATAAATCAATCCTTCCGTAGATTTATTTTTCAATGACGCCTCTATCTTTAAAAGTCCCCAATGAAATTTTCTGCCTCCCATAGACTTGACCGCCTCCGTATCTGCTTCATAGGGACCCGAAAAATGATTATTCAATAACCAAGTAAGTCTTCTCCAGGCCATAGGCGCTTTGTATAAAGTGGGCCACTCGGGGAATGCTACATATTGATCATTTAAAAGCCCCACCATGCAAGGTCCTATGTCTTCACTGAATGGACAAAATTTGGAGGAGGTGGTTAATGTCTGGATCAATCCAAACTGTTCTTCCAAAAACTCTACGAATTCAATGTATCGCTTTTGTGAGGGTGCTGGTATTTGTGGGAATAGGCGCTTTGCCTCACTTTTGGGTCCATTTAAAAGGGTAGGATGAAGGTCAAGGGCGGGAAGTTTATCCAAATCATTAGCCAATAGATCAAAAAAAGGGTCAGGTAGTGGCTTTTGAATCGCCTTTAATATACCAGGTTCGTTGAGCACCCAAAACCTACGGTCGTCATCAAAAATATTTTTTGGGGACCATAGCGGACTGTGGGTCATGATTTTTCGCGAAGATTTGCCCTCATAAATGAGGTAGCCACATCCCGTGCCCTCATCATTTCCTTCCATCACCGATAATCCTGTCGAAAACCGAAACATTATTTATTATTATTTATTTTTTTTACCAAAAATACTAGGAACATTTCGGGCTAACCATGATGCTTTTTTCGGTTCATCTACAGGCTTTTCTATGAAGCTATCAGCTGCTTTGTCAGGAACTTCAGCTTTTTTATTTCTTTTAAAATTACTAGGCCCAAATTTAGTTAGCGATTCGAGAGATTTTTTATCGGTAATGGTTGTACCGGTAATTTCTTTTTCGAATGAGCCGATGACACCCTCGACAATTGGTATGGATTTCTTTTTGGTCATGAATAATATTTGTGCCTTCGCTACAGCTGCCAATTTTCCCTTGGCTTCTCCTGATAGGACACCTCCTAAGGTGATGTTTTCTGAGGTAGCAGTGATATTTGCCGAGGTATTTAAGCTGGCTTCAGCAGATCCTTCACCGCCAACGCTGACTTCACCTAAACCGGGAACACCCACAGATACGCCTCCAAAGACGCCAATACTGGCCTCGGCACCTGCATTCACACTAACTGCATTGAGAGTGATATTTTGAACATTCCCAAAATTACTGTCAGTTTCACAGGAGATACCAAAATTACCTCCAAGATGAGCTGAGGTAGCCAAATCCATATCGACTGCAGCAAAAACTCCAGGAACACCTAGAGGAATTCGAGCCAATGGAAGTGAATATTTTGCCTCTGGAGTTTCAAAACCTTTAATTGTGGTGGTCGCATCAATGGTATAACCAGATTTGTCATTTTTCCGCTTTATCGAACCCTCTAACTCGAAAACCTCACCTAATGGGCCTCCTGATGCGGTGGCATTACCTTCATAGGTAGATATATCAACTTCTCCTTCAACTTCCATCCCTGCCAACATAAATTTGAAAGAAGTACTATCACCATCTTTCTCCTCTTCGACCTCCTCATCTAGATCTTCTCTGGGGTCATCTTTCGCTTTCTCTTCCCCTTTTTTTATAGGGTCACCTCCGCCGCTATCTTCATCTTTTTCCAACAAGCTGGGATCCCAAGCAACGGCCATTGATTTATTTGAGTCAATTCCTTCTCCTGCTAAATCTGCAGTACCAAGATCTAAGTCACCTAATCTCTTTATTTCCTCGGCTTTCTTTTCTTTGGCTTCTGCTTTTAATGTTTTTACAGTATTTTGAGCTTCCTCAATAGCTACCGGATCATTGCTCTGATGAGCCTTTTCTAATTTGTTTTTTGCCTCACCAATGAGTCCTTGATATTTTAATATGATATCATTTAGATTTTCTTTTTTTTCTTTTTCTTTTTCTGGATCGGGAGCTTCCTTGAACTGAGTTACCGCAGGAGCAGCATTGTTATTGGACTGAAGTTGAGCAGTTGCATTATCATTGGCCTTTGGAGCCATGTTTGGATTAAAAGGAACAACTTTGGCATCTTTTTGCCCTAGAGCATTGCTTAATTTTCTTTGCGAAACGATGCCTTCACGATTATCTGTAAATTCAGCCAATTCACTGGAGCTTTCAGGACTTGATTTGCTCTTATTTTCAGCCCTCTTTTGAGTAGATTTAGATATTTTGTTTTGGGCTTGAAGCATTAACTGCAAATAGTGAACAAGATTGAAGCTAAAATTACATTTAAATTTCTCTATTACGTAACGATAGGCCCTCAAATTTTTAAAATTTCTGTCTGAGAGCAATGATTACTGACCTCAAAATAGATTATCGTTATTTGCTCATTTTTATGTTTCACTATAAATAACAATGCATCATTGTTGCGTTATATAAATATTCTATATAATTTTGCAACACTGTTGCGTTAAAGCATTTCCATTTAACATTAATAAATATATAACCATGAAAAATTTTTTTCAAGTAAAACCTTTAGTACTATTATCTATTTTCATATCATTAATCACAATTGTTTCTTGTAGCGATGACCCAGAGGATCCCATTGTAGAAAATGAAGAGGAAGTGATCACGACCTTGACCTATACTTTGACGCCCTCCGAAGGAGGGAATGCAGTTGTCTTAACTTATCAAGATTTGGATGGCGACGGGGCAGGCGAACCAACCATTACAAATGGTACTTTATCCGCAGCAACTGTTTATTCTGGTGTGTTAACGCTACTTAATGAAACAGAAGATCCTGCAGAGTCAATAACAGAAGAAATTGACGAAGAAGATGATGAACATCAGTTTTTCTTCTCTTCAACGATTACTGATTTACAGGTTGCATACGCAGATACTGACGGCGATGGCAATCCTGTAGGATTGGCGACTACACTTACAACAAGTGCGGCAGGCTCGGGTACTTTGACTATCACTTTACGACATGAGCCAGAAAAATCTGCGTCAGGAGTAGCCTCAGGCGACATCACATCGGCGGGTGGGGAAACAGATATTTCTGTTACCTTTACGATTACGGTTGAATAGATATATTTTTCTTTCTTTAATTTTCTTTTATCCCGTATTTTTGATTGCCCAAAGATGCGATCTAAAAGTATTAGGTAGGGTCCAAGACAGTCACAGCTTGGACCCTATTGCGTTTGCCAATGTCTATTTTAAGGAAGCTCATCAGGGGGCAGTAAGTGATGCGAATGGTTTTTTTGAAATACCCGTTCTTTGTCAAGGAAGCTATCACATATCTGTGAGCCATATTGGCTGCCAAACAAGGGAGCTTTATATGACGGTGAAGCATGATACTACTATACTGCTGGAACTTGAACATCATAGTCAAATTATGGATGAATTGGCTGTTGCTGCTTCTGCCATTGAGGAGGCGACGACACAGGAAATAATGGTCATGAATGCTTATGCAATTTCTCAGAATGCTGACAAAAACATGGCAAATATGCTTGACGATCTAGCAGGTGTGAGCACCATCAAAAATGGAACAAATATTGCTAAACCCGTTGTTAATGGCTTATACGGAGACCGGTTGATATTATTAAATAATGGAGTGACTCAAAGTGGACAGCAATGGGGTGCTGATCATAGTCCAGAAATTGATCCTTTAGCGGCAGGGAAAATTACTGTAATCAAAGGGGTAAGCGCTTTGGCTTATCAAGGGAGTAATCTAGGGAGTGCGATTTTAGTCAGCCCTCCCAAGATAGATTCAGAGCCACATTTTCATGGGAAAGTCCGTTATTTTTTTCAGAGTAATGGTTTGGGAAATGGTCTGAATATCAGAGTTCAGAAGCACCATCAAAAATTTGCTTGGAGTTTGGTGGGTACAGCCAAGAAAAAAGGGGACAGTCGAGCGGCATCTTACTACCTGACCAATACGGGTGCGGTCGAAGGAGACTTTGCATTGCAGACGGAATATAAACATAATGCTTCTCTAAAAAGTGAGTTATTTTTCAGCTCTTTCAATGCTCATTTGGGGGTGCTTAGGGGTGCTCATATAGGCAATTTGACTGATTTGGAGGAAGCTCTGGCAAGAAGCGAGCCTTTTTATACAAAAGATCAACTTTCCTATCAGATCAAGTCCCCATATCAAAAAATCAATCATCACTTACTTAAATGGAATACCGCATATTTACTCAATGAGGACCACAAATTTGATTTTACCTATGCTGTTCAATGGGATTTAAGAAAAGAATTTGATGTCAGAAGATCAGGGAGATCTGTAAAACCGGCCATGAGTTTGAATCAGACATCATATTTTTCAGAGATAAAGTATAAGGGTTATTTGTCTAGTGATTGGGAAGTTTCCTCCGGTGTTCAACTTAATCGAAAGGATAACTATAATGAGCCGGGTACGGGTATTTTGCCTTTGATCCCAGATTATATTTCTTTTGAAACGGGTCTTTTCGTAATGGCATTAAAAAAGAGTGAACAGTTCAGTTTTGAATTAGGTGGGCGCTATGATTATCTTGATCAAAGAGTAGCTACAATTTCGAGGGATGTAGTCAAGGAAATCAAAAGATATTATAATTACGCAAGTAATATGGGTCTTGCTGGGGGGGGTAACTATCTATTTTCAAATGGAATGAATGTATCTTATAATTTGGGATTGGCTTCAAGAAACCCGGGGATCAACGAGCGTTACAGCAATGGACTTCATCAAGGTGTGAGTGGTATTGAGGAGGGTAATCCTGATTTAGTTAGTGAGCAATCTTTAAAAAACACCTTGGCTTTGGGTGGAAAGATCAATGCTAAAATTTTATATGAAATTCTATATTATGATCAGGCTATAGAAAATTATATATTTCTGAATCCTCAAAATGAGTTCCGCACTACCATCAGAGGGACTTTTCCAGTTTTTAAATATTCCCAGACAAGGGCTCGAATTTTGGGTTGGGACCTTACGTCTACTTTTCTTTTTTCTGATACATTCCAGTCTTCTTTAAGGTTCAGTTATTTGAAGGGTACAGATACTGAGAATAATATTCCTTTGATTTATCTCCCATCTAATAATTTATTTTTGAATGTCAAATATCAAATTCCAAGGGTTGGTCAATGGGATCAAATGGCTTTTGAATTATATAATAAATATGTTTTTGAGCAAAAAAATATATTGTCTGATCAGGACTTTAGGAGTCCTCCAGAGGGCTATAATTTGATAGGAGTTAAAATTTCTGGCGAACGGCAGTTGGGGGGTAACCAATTGAATATATTTTTACGTATTGATAATTTATTTAATGTATCCTACAGGGACTATCTTAATCGTCTTCGCTATTTTGCTGATGATTTGGGAATTAATGTTATTATGGGCTTAAATTTAAATTTTTAATACCAAAAATATGGCAGCAACTAGTATCAAGAAACTTCTGAAAACTCGAAATTTGAAGGCTACAGAGCTCCGAATGGCTTTGTTGGAAATTATGTCAAATTTAGGTAAAGCAGTATCTTATCAGGAGATTCAAAATTCATTAATGAACTTTGACCGGATTACTCTTTACAGGACGCTCAATACCTTCATTAAGCGGGGTATTTTGCATAAAATAATATTTGAAAATCATCAAAGTTTTTATGCACTTTGTAGTATCGACTGTACCACAGATAGACATCAGCATCAGCATGTTCATTTTCAATGCAATCAGTGTAAAGAAGTTTCATGTCTTGAAGCTAAGGAGCCGATTCAGCTAGCCATCTCTAATCATTTTGTGGATGATATTGAAATTACGGCCTCAGGGTTGTGTCAAGAGTGTCATAAATAGCATTAAGATTTCTTGTTTAGAAATAAGAGGTTTCGAGGGGATTATATGCTATTATATAATTAAGTCAAACCGGTGTCTCAGATGAACATCAGTATGAATAGACTTATTTTAAGCATGATTAATGTAAGTTGTAGTCCTTGTAGAAGTTTTAAAAGGCCCATTCAATCAGAAATCGCTGACTATTTGATCCGCAAGACAGCTGTGATAGCTAGGGTAGCACGTCGGTCATACAAAAAATGAACCTTGGAAGATCACGCAGATGAAATCCTCCAAGGGTTACTTATGTATTCGTCAAAAAAACTGATTTATTCCAGATTCCAGGACTTAACTAAATGTTGTAAGCTAGGCCTCATATTTCAATCTTCTACATTCAAAAAATGATAATGTTTACTGTAAAACATCATCTGCTCTTCAAAGTCATTGGGTTGTAATATTTCAATATCAGTGATTTCACCCGCCGCATCTGTTATGGGGTTTAATACAGGATTTACAAATCCACCATAAGGAGCTGAGTTAAATTGGACATCACGTGCTAAAATTTCGGCATGGATTTTTTGGTCTACTTTGACTCCATAGCCTTCTACCAACGCTTTTGCTGCTTCAAAATCTCCTTCAGATTTGATGCGCTGAACTTCTTGCAATAACTGACCAAAAATTTCACGGAGGGCTTGATAGTCTTTGATGTCATAGTAGGTTTTATTGTCTTTGATGATGCGCTCGATAATATTATTTTTCGCCCCTTGTTCATAGGCCCATGCGGCCACCCATTGTCGATTGACCATGTGGGCCTCTTCAATGTCATTACCTAGTTCAATTCGAATCAGTTGGGTAATCAATCCATTTCGAATGTATCCATCATAGGTAGCTTTTCCTAGGGCCTGCCAATCATCCGTCAACCCTAGTTCTTGTATTTTAGGATCAAAGGCATAATATAATCCTACTAGATCGGCCCGACCTTCTTCTATCGTAGAATAATAGTTTTGCAGAGTCTCTTTGGGTTGTCCTACACCTTCATTGAGTTGTCCTGAAGCATGGCCTACGACTTCATGAAGGGCGGTATGCAATTTATCACCCACCTCACCGTAGGCTCTTTCGCCGTCTATCTCTTCCTGATCGAAAGCAAACTCCTCTAACCTACCAGAACTGCCCCCACCATTGTAAGCATCTGTTATATTTCCCAAAGAGACTGATTTGGATCCGTGTTCCTTGCGAATCCAATTATTATTTGGCAGATTCACTCCAATCGGTGAATTTGGAGAGACCGCACCTCCCAATCCGGCCACATGAACTGTTTTGTAGGTAATGCCGACAACATTTTTTTTCTTGTGTTCTTCCAATAATGGAGAATGGTCTTCAAACCATTGCGCATACTGCGAAAGCACCTCCATTTTTTGAGACATGTCAAAGTCTTTGATTTCGACAATACTCTCATAGGATCCTCGATAACCTTTTGGATCATTGTACACTTCAATAAAGCCGTTGATCCAGTCAATATTCCCCTCTGTACTGGTAGCCCAAGCGATGCAATATTGGTCCCAAATATCCAAGCTTCCTGTTTTGTAATATATGATTAACAATTTGAGGGCCTCCTCTTGGTTTTTGTTTTCAGCAACTTGTACCGCTTTATTTAGCCATCCGATGATCTGATCAATGGCCGTTCCGTACATTCCCCCAGAACGCCATATCTTTTCAACCAAGACACCATTTTCGCGTATGAGTTTTGAATTGAGTCCAGCCTCAATAGGCATTCCCTTCGGTCCATTGTAGGCATTTTTGTAGAAATCAATCACTTCCTGATCCGTAATACCAGGTCCATAGAAATTAACGGCAGAAGATAAAATATTATCTATTCCTCCTTTTTTATTTACTTTTTTGGCATCCAAATCATTAAAAATTACGTCAATAATTTCTTGATCGAGTTCTGTATTTGATTTTTTTAATAATTCATCTACAAAATAGGTTTGTGTAAAACTGGGTTTGATTTTATCATTGGAATAATGATGATGAATCCCATTGGAAAACCAAATGCGTTTTAAATAAATTTTAAAAGCAGCAAATGAGTTACTTTTTCGGTCTCCAGCGTATGCTGTGTTGATTTGCTCCAAGGCTTCTCTGATACTCAAATTGTGTCTATAATTTTGATCCCAGATAATATCTCTTCCTGCCAAACCTGCTTGATTGAGATAATAGGCCAATTGCTTCTCTTTCAATGTGAGGTTCTCAAATCCCGGAATATCGTATCGAATTAGACGCAAATCTGCAAATTGATCGACCAGGGCCTTTAATTCAGCTGTTTCGCTCTGGGTAGTTTCTTCGTTTGGATTTGAGCAGGCACCTAGGATCAAAGAGATAAGACAGGCATAAATAATTTGGGGCAATTTCATTATTTCTAAATTTTAATTTGAATCAACATACAAGGATACTTTGTTCTAAATTAAAATAAATGATTGTTCCCAAAATTTAATGACTGATATTATGATTTCATAGGACTTATGTTATGACTATTATTGACCCTTGATTAATTATAAGAAGTATCACTCATAAAAAAGCGTATTAGATCGCATTCATTAGTCAAATTTTTTGAATCAGTAGATAAGTCTTTGCCCTGGATTGAGGCTTTTTAATTGTCCCTTTTCCCTATAATAAACTACGCCATTTCCTTCAGGATTTACAATCTGTTGAGGGCCTATTTCAAGGGCTTTTAGTGAGGCGTGGTAGTCAGCAAAATTGCCTGCACCCGTATACCAAATATCATCT
>Ga0233444_10000197_pt1 | contig 84700 bp, 78 predicted proteins | sample SI_124_October20_6_FD_182792 | JGI IMG/M metagenome (GOLD analysis project Ga0233444, IMG submission 182792) | Seawater microbial communities from Saanich Inlet, British Columbia, Canada - SI_124_October2016_10_MG | ecosystem: Environmental > Aquatic > Marine > Inlet | place: Canada: British... | reverse complement strand
CTGTTGGGTTTTCTTGATCTCTGGTCGAATGCGACGTAAATCATTGGGTCGATCGTTCATGGCTAGTGTTTTACTCTAAGTTAGGGGCTATTATGCTTGAAACTACTTCAGGGTAGGAGAGATTGTTAACAGGGTTTTTAACAGCTTAGACCTCTGTGATTGTTTTGTAAAATATCCAGATGAAAAGTATACCGATAAGTATATCAAAAATCCACATAATAACTTGGCTTCGCTGATTAATTTACACTTAACTAGTAAAATAACACATTGGCTTTACAATAAAGAGAGTTAGTTTTAATGGTTTTAAATCGACCATTCATTGTAATCATGGAAAGGGAAAATAATTTTACTTCAATTGGATTATTACATCTTCTTTTTGGAAGTTAAACTTCTCCATTACTTTAGCAATTCTATTGAAGCTATTGTATAGCGTACAAATTGAATCATTTCTTTCTCGCTAAAATGATCTCTTAAATAATTTAAAATCTCTTCAAACCGCCGTATTGCTTCAGTAGACCAGATTACTTTCATGAACTTGAATTTGGGTTTAATCAATATACAAAAATTATTTCAGTTTTTCTATAATAAATATTATGTAAAATATATAATTCTATTTGCACTATTCCCACCCTTATTCCTTATAATTTTTATATTTGGGTAACAATAAATAACATGAACAGATGAAAAAAGTATTTGCTGCCCTAGGTATTATCCTACTCCTCGTTATTAGTTATATGGTTTATGGGACCTTTATCAATCCAAAAAGTCCTAAAGGAGTCGCCACCTTTGAAAAAGACGATTTAAAAATCGAAATAGTTTATCACCGTCCTTATAAGCGGGATCGTTTAATTTTTGGTTCCGCCGAAGATAAAGCCTTAGTCCCCTATGGACAATACTGGCGTTTAGGCGCCAATGCTGCGACCACTTTTGAAACGTCACAGGAAATAGCCTTTGCGGGAAGATCATTAGCGGCAGGTAAATACCGACTCTATGCGATCCCAGAAGCAGATCACTGGGTTGTTGCTTTAAATGAAGAAGCTGGTGCCTTTGGTTATAGTGAACCAGATTATGACAAAGACATTATGCGGGTCAACGTTACCGCAGCACAATTATTAACTCCAATAGACCCTTTTACCATTGATTTAGTAGAAGATGGAGAGAGTTTAACCTTAAGCATGCGTTGGGATACAACCTCTGTGGCAATTCCGTTAAACTAAATGCACTTTTTTTCCTTGAAGAATTTCTTAAAAGCCTTCCTATTCATTAGTGTTATAGGGGGCTTTACCTATTATGTGGTTGGTAAAATACAATACCGCCAAAACATAATGAGTTTTGAAGAATACGACCCACCTTCTACCCTTGTTGTTTCAGAGAATCTTGTTACCAGGGCTAAATTTCCCTTTGTAGATATTCACAACCATCAATTTGATATGCCCATTAGGGATTTAAGTGATCTAACCGCTGAGATGGACAGCCTAAACATGGCTTTTATGGTAAATCTAAGCGGGTTTAGAGGAATGTATTTAGCAAAATGTTTGAAAAATGTAAAAGAGAATGCTCCTAACCGCTTTGGATTGTTTGTCAATCTCGACTGGGAAAAAATTGACGAAGCAAATTTTGCGGCTAACAATCTAGAAATCTTACGGCAGGCTAAACGAGACGGCGCCATTGGGCTGAAAGTATATAAAGGCTTAGGCTTAACCGACACCGATAAAGACGGCAAGCGAATTGCCGTTGACGATCCCCGTTTAGACCCCATTTGGGCAGAAAGTGGTCGTTTAGGCTTCCCGGTCTTGATTCATTCGGCAGAACCTCCCTCCTTTTGGTTGCCAAAAGATAAAAACAACGAGCGTTGGTTAGAACTAAAGCAAAAGCCCAGTCGTTATCGCGACCCCGCAAAAGTGCCTTCTTTTGAATCCATTATTGCAGAGCAACACCATATTTTTGAAAAGCATCCAGGTACAACCTTTATCAATGCGCATTTAGGTTGGATGGGAAATGATTTAGACCGCCTTGGGGCGCATTTAGATCGCTACCCTAATGTGATGACAGAAATTGGCGCTGTCCTGGCAGAATTAGGCCGTCAACCCCGCAGTGCACGTCAATTCTTAATCGACTATCAAGATCGTGTCCTCTTTGGCAAAGACAGCTATAAGGTAAAAGAGTACTACACCTATTTTAGGGTTTTAGAAACCGAAGATGAGTATTTTGATTACTACCGTAAACGCCATGCCTTCTGGAAGATGTATGGTTTAGGCTTGCCTGATGATGTCTTGCAAAAATTGTATTATAAAAATGCCTTGCGGATTCTTCCATCCATCGATGCTTCACTATTTCCAAAAGAGTAAATTAACTAATTTTAAGATTAACAAATTAAAAATATGTACCTAAAGAATATTAGAAAAGAAGTAATGTTAACCTTAGAAAAAAACATTGATCAGTTCGTATATAAATTCTTAATTCCCGCAGAAAAAATTTGGCAACCAACTGATTTTTTACCCAATTCTCAAAAAGACAGTTTTATTACTGAAGTAGAAGAAATTAGAACACTTTCCAAAGATTTAGATGATGATTTTTGGGTCGTTTTGGTTGGCGATACGATTACTGAAGAAGCATTGCCTACCTATGAATTTTGGTTGTTGGATATCGATGGAATTCATAATAACCCTGATAATGGCTGGGCTAAATGGGTAAGGACTTGGACGGCATAGGAAAACAGGCATGGAGACGTGTTAAATAAATATTTGTATTTATCTAGGCGAGTGAATATGAGTGAGGTAGAAATTTCAACCCAGCATTTAATTACAGATGGGTTTGACCTTGGAACATCCTCTGACCCCTATAAAAGTTTTGTCTACACCAGTTTTCAAGAATTGGCAACCTATATTTTGCACAACAATGTTGCTAAAATTGCACGGAAAAAAGGGCTTAAAGCGTTGGCAAAAATGTCTAGAATTATTGCTGGAGATGAAATGCGCCATCATCAAGCCTATTCCAAATTTGTAAAAGAAATTTTTACGATAGACCCCTCCGAAATGATGTTGGCTTTCCAGCACATGATGCAACATAAAATCATCATGCCAGCCATGTATTTAAGAGAATCGTTTGGTGCAAAAGGCAGTTTGTTTGGCGATTTCTCTGCTGTAGCAAAAAGAGTTGGAGTTTATACCGGGTTTGACTATGTCTATATTCTTAGGAAGTTAAATACTATTTGGGAAATTGACAAGATTACCAACCTCACGCCAGAAGTTGAAAAAGCGAGAGATTATTTAATGCACCTACCCGACAGAATGTACAGAATTACAGAAGGAATTGTTATTCCAAATACAAAGTTCGAGTTCAAGTGGATGTTACCCGCTTAATGTCGAATTAACTTTAATGAATTTTTTAAAATATTTTTATGCACCTAGTCAACACCCCTACCTTTCCCGGAAAAGAAATCACAGAAGTTAACGGTATAGCACGTGGCAGCACCGTTCGTACGCGAAATTTTGGAAGTGATATCTTCGCTTGACTAAAAAATATTGTAGGCGGAGAAATCTCTGAATACACTAAACTACAAGCAGATTCTCGCGAACAAGCCCAGCGTATGGGAGCTAACGCCATTGTGAATGTGCGTATTACTACTTCGATGGTCATGCAAGGCTGTTCTGAGATTCTCGCTTATGGGACCGCAGTTACGATAAAATGAACGGTTTGATTATAGGCGGTATCACCCTTATTATTTTAATTTTCTTGATCGCTAAACGAATTAACGATAAGGAAAAGGAAACCTTTGAAAAAAGGGACAATTAACTTCGCTCGCAATAAACAATACAATAACGAGGCGTAAAGTACCGCAATAAAGGACGTACCCCTATTTTTTTAGGATCTGGAGAAGTCCACAATTCCTGCGCTTTAATGGTCCAGCCTGCTTTTTCAAGGAGAAACTGGAATTGTTTTACTTCAAATTCGTGATAGTGTTTGTCCCAATCGTCGGCATCGTTCCAGTATGCATCTGCAAACCACAATTTTAATGGGACAGAAGCGATTAGACGTTTGCTTTTGATGTTTTTAAGAATATTATAGGGCGCCAGCATATGCTCAAAGATCTCAAAAGCGGTGACACAGTCTACGTCTTTTTTGGAGTAGCCTAAAAAATCATCATCCAAATTTTCTCCTTGGGTATTTTTAACTTGGTATCCCGCCGCTTTTAACTGGGGGGTAAAAGGATTTTCTATGCCTAAATCGAGAAGGCTACTGCCCTGCTCTAGCTGTTTTTCCATAAAGGCTAAGGTCTTGTCATAGCGCTTTTGATGGGGGGTAGATATGGCCACTATTCTTTGGTTTTTCCTATAAAGACATTGACTCCTTTTTGTATAGGGTTTCCTGTGGTTCTCCTAAAGCTTACCACTTGGCCGGTGTGATAAATGGCATCGGCAAGTGGACCGTTGAGCATGTTCCAAATGGAATAGTTATACTGTTCTGTCCCACGTTGAAAAATTACTTGCATCTGGGCGACTTCTTCTTCGGTTTTATCAAGAAACAGAGTATTTGCTTGTTCGAGGTATTCTAGGGTTTTTTCGCGTAAAACAATATAATCCTTCGGAGGATTATTAACGGGGCGAATGGAAGGACTTGAGGTAGCGGAGTTTCTAACAATCTGTGCTAATCCATTAATATGTTCTAGGGTTTCAAAGGTGGAAGAAGCTTCTTTGCTGGGACGATAACTCAAATCTTCGGGACGTAAATCTTTTGATGCCCAAAAGTATCTATAGCCTAAGCCTTGCACCATGCGAGCGATAATATTACCTGAAATAGCGGTCTCTGGAGCCACAGGGATTTCATTCATTGGTGAGTTGTTCTGGGCCATAATACAAGAGGTTGAAATTAGGAAGAGTAAAATTAGGCTTCGCATTGTTTTAAATGGGTTTTGAATACACTAAATTACTATTTTAGCTTTTTATTTGCTACATATGTCAAAGAAATTAAGCAGCCTAGAAGATTTAGCTAAGATTCAATTTGAAAATCTAGCCCCTGATCCAGAGGGCTATATCGCGCCAGAAGATCAATTTGTTCCTCAACATTTAGAAGCACATTTTAGCAATAAGGGGCGTGCTGGGAAAACCGTTACTCTAATCAAAGGTTTTGAAGGAGAAGCAGAAGATTTAAAGGCCTTAGCCAAAATCCTTAAAAACGCTGTAGGTGTTGGAGGGACCATCAAAAACAGGGAAATCATTATCCAAGGTAATTATCGCGATAAGTTAATGAACCTCTTGCAAGAGATGGGGCATCATGTAAAGCGTGTAGGCGGATAATTATTTCTTTCTCGCCGCTAAAGTAGCTTCAATATCCTTTAAGCTATAGCCTTTTGCCTGTAATAAAATAAGGTAGTGAAAGAGTAAGTCGGCACTTTCGCTTAAGAAAAGTTCCTCATTGTCATCTTTGGCTTCGATAACAGTTTCTACAGCCTCCTCGCCTACTTTTTGGGCGATTTTATTAATACCTTCTCGAAAGAGAGAAGCAACATAGCTCTTATCATCATCGGCGGCTTTACGCTGGGCGATGGTGCTTTCCAATTCAGAGAAAAAGCCAAATTGACTTTGTCTCTCTTCTCCCCAGCAAGTATCGGTTCCTTTGTGACAAGTAGGCCCCTTGGGGGTTGCTTGAATTAAGAGGGAGTCTTGATCGCAATCAGCCTTGATATCGACCAGCTGCAGAATGTTCCCACTTTCCTCCCCTTTGGTCCATAAACGTTGCTTAGAACGGCTGTAAAAGGTTACTTGACCAGTTTTTTGGGTCTTTTCGAGGGCCGCTGCATTCATATAGCCCAACATTAAAACTGTTTTGGTTTGTGCGTCTTGTATGATTGCGGGTAAAAGTCCGTCGGGGGATTTAGAAAAGTTGAGTTCCATAGGCTTATAATCTTATAGCAATGTGCTGTTGTTTGAGTTGTTGTTTTAAATCGGGAACACTAATTTCCCCAAAGTGAAAGACACTGGCAGCTAAAGCTGCATCAGCTTTTCCAGCCGTAAAGGTATCGATAAAATGCGAAGTATTTCCAGCACCACCAGAGGCAATGATGGGGATGTTTACTTCAGTCGAAAGTCTTGCGAGGGCTTCATTGGCGAAGCCATTCTTAGTCCCATCGTGATCCATAGAGGTAAAGAGGATTTCTCCGGCGCCGCGTTCTTCCACTTCTTTGGCCCAGTTAAATAGATCGATTTCTGTAGGGACCTTCCCTCCTACTAAATGCACTTTCCATTGCCCGTTAATCTGCTTGGCATCAATGGCTACCACTAGGCATTGACTCCCAAAATGGGTGGCGACCTCGTTTATCAATTCTGGTCGTTTGACTGCAGCAGAATTAATGGAAACTTTGTCTGCACCATTCTTTAATAAGATTGAAACATCTTCTACTGAACGAATTCCACCCCCTACCGTAAAAGGAATATCGATGGTTGCTGCAACCTTTAAGACGAGTTCTGCTAAGGTTTTGCGCTGCTGCTCTGTGGCAGAGATGTCGAGAAAGACTAGCTCGTCTGCATTTTCACGGGCGTACTGTGCGGCTAGTTCTACCGGATCTCCCGCATCGCGTAAGTTGACAAAGTTCACCCCCTTCACAGTGCGACCGTCTTTGACATCTAAACAAGGGATAATGCGTTTGGTTAACATATTAATTGTTTGAAAGAATGAATTGTTCCAACTCTTTGAGCGAGATACGGTTTTCATATATCGCCTTTCCGATAATGGTGCCATCACAGCCCATTTCGGCTAAGCGAGGGAGCTCATCAAATTGCGAAATCCCACCTGAAGCGATGAGCTTTACTTGGGTTTCTGACAAAATCTTTTGGTATAAATTAAATGAAGGCCCTTGTAACATACCGTCTTTACTAATATCTGTACAAATGGTGTATTGAATGCCTTTGGCTTGATAATGGGCAAGAAAATCAAAAAGCGATTGATCAGAGGTTTCTAACCACCCGTCTGTTGCGATATATTCTCCTTTTACATCTGCCCCTAGAATGATTTTTTCTGCACCGTAAGTGCTAATCCATTGGCCAAAAACTTCTGGGTGCTTGACAGCAATACTCCCGCCAGTGACTTGCTGTGCACCGCTTTCAAAGGCGATTTTCAGATCTTCATCAGTTTTTAAACCTCCCCCGAAGTCAATTTTTAAATTGGTTTTAGTGGCGATGGTTTCTAGCACTTTATGGTTGACGATATGCTTTGATTTTGCACCATCTAGATCCACGAGGTGCAAGTGCTCGATCCCGTGAGCCTCATAGGCTTTGGCGACTTCTAAAGGGTGCTGGTTATAGGTTTTCTGGGTGCTGAAGTCGCCCTTGGACAAACGCACGCATTTTCCGTCAATAACATCTATGGCAGGGATAATTCTCACAAGGCTAAAAAGTTTTGTAGGAGTTGGCTTCCCGCTTTACTACTCTTTTCTGGGTGAAACTGTACCCCATAGAAATTGTTTTTTTGCACGGCAACGCTGTAGGCGCCATCATATTCACTTTGCGCAATAGTTGTATCGAGTAAAGGCACATAAAAAGAGTGCACTAAATACATGAAGTCCCCTTCTTTAATATCTTTAAAAAGAGGACTTTGCAAATTTTTGATTGTGTTCCATCCCATTTGAGGAACTTTGACTTGATTAGAGAAACGGATCACCTTTCCTGGTATAATGCCAAGGCCGTTTACGCCTCCTTCTTCTGTGGCTTCACATAGCAATTGCATCCCAAGGCAAATTCCTAAAACAGGTTGCTTTAAGGTTGGGATTAGTTGGTCTAATCCATTGTTCTTAAGCTTTTCCATTGCACTGGCTGCAGCGCCTTGCCCGGGAAAAATCACCTTGTCTGAAGCCTTAATAGTATCAGGATCAGCCGTTAGCGTACTTTCGACACCTAATCTCTCTAAGGCAAATTGTAAAGAGCGGACATTCCCCGCGTCATAATCTATAATTGCGACCATCTATAAGCTACCTTTTGTGGAGGGAAGAATCATTTTATCGGGATCGCGCTTGACGGCAACTTTAATCGCTTTGGCGAATGCCTTAAAAATCGCTTCGATCTTGTGGTGTTCGTTGGTTCCTTCTGCTTTGATATTAAGATTCGCTTTGGCACCATCTGTAAAAGACTTAAAGAAGTGCATAAACATTTCAGTAGGCATCTGGCCAATCATCTCGCGCTTAAATTCGGTTTCCCAAACCAGCCAATTTCTTCCGCCAAAGTCAATGGATACTTGCGCTAAGCAGTCATCCATCGGTAAACAGAATCCATAGCGTTCAATTCCCAGTTTATTGCCTAAGGCTATCGTAAAGGCTTCGCCTAAGACAATAGCGGTATCTTCAATGGTATGGTGCTCGTCCACTTCTAAGTCTCCTTTTACCACTAGGTCGAGATCCATGTTTCCGTGACGGGCAATTTGGTCTAACATATGGTCAAAGAAGGCAATACCTGTATCGATGGTACTTTTCCCGCTGCCATCTAAGTTTAGACTAAGGGTGATATCTGTCTCGTGAGTGGTGCGCTTTTGGGCAACAATACGTTGATCGAGCTTCAGAAAGTTATAGATTTCTTTCCAAGTGGTTGTTTTAAGCGCAATAGCCGTAGCTAAATCTTTTGACGCCTCTTCTGCTCCTAAAGCTTCATTATTCGCGATAAAAAGGCCTTTAGCGCCTAAGTTCTTGGCCAATTCCATATCGGTTAGACGATCGCCAATGACATAAGAATTAGCTAAGTCATACTTATTAGCATCCATATACTGTGTCAATAAACCAGTACGCGGCTTGCGTGTGGGCGCGTTATCGGCTGGAAAGCTTCTATCAATCAAGATATTATTAAAAATAACTCCTTCATTTTCAAAGCTCTTTAAGACAAAATTGTGGATGGGCCAAAAGCTATCTTCAGGAAAACTATTTGTTCCTAGACCATCTTGATTAGTTACCATAACCAATTCATAGTCCATTTCGCGAGCAATCTTACCTAAGTAAGTAAATACCTCTGGATAAAAAACAAGTTTTTCTAAAGTGTCCAATTGATAATCTGCGGGTTCTAAAGCTAAGGTGCCATCCCGGTCAATAAATAGTACTTTTTTCATTCGCTGTCCATGGTGCGCAGGGCACTAATTAATGCATTATTTTCTTGTGGCGTTCCTACCGTAATTCGCAGGGTATTCGCACAGTTTAAGTTTTTAGAGGGATTACGCACTACAATTCCACGTTCGATTAATTGCTTGTATCGCTTGTTACTATTATCGACTTTAGCTAAAAAGAAGTTAGTGTTTGAAGGATAGATGTTTTTGACAAAAGAAATACTGATAATCTCTTGGACGAGGCGTTCTTTTTCAAGGCGAATTTGATGCACTTGTTTATGAACATGCCCTTGTTCGTCTAAACGTTTGATTACCAACTCTTGGGTTAAGACATTAATGTTATAAGGGGCTTTCACCTTATTCATCAAGTCGATGATGATCGAATCCCCAAAGCACATGCCCAGTCTTACTCCGGCTAAGCCTTGTGCTTTAGAAAAGGTTTGTACCACGACTAAATTATCATAATCTGACAATTGAGGCAAGATGGATTGATCTTCGGCAAATTCTACATAGGCCTCATCCACCACCACTAAGCCATTAAACTTTTCTAAAAGCTGTTGAATATCTTCTACGGCAAAACAATTCCCGGTTGGGTTATTTGGACTGGGGATAAAGATCATTTTAGTACGCTTGTTTTGCGCTGCTAAAATGGCAGGCACATCTAACTGAAAGTCTTTTGTCAGTGGGACTTCAATAGTTTTGACTCCGTTAATGTCTGCGCAAACTTGGTACATCCCAAAGGTGGGCGGAAATATAATCGCCTCATCTTTTCCTGGAGTAGCAAAAGCAATCATCAATTGATTTAGTACTTCATCACTACCGTTACCTAAATAGATTTGCTCTTTATGGACACCTTTAACTTCTGCTAAACGTTGCTTTAACTTCTTCTGCATGGGATCGGGATAGCGATTCACCCCGTTGTCAAAGGGGTTTTCATTTGCATCGAGCAAAATCATTTTACGGCCGTCATCGACAAACTCTTCTCGGGCAGATTGATATGGTTTAAGAGCGACTATTTCTGGTCTTGCCCATTGCAAAAGGCGATTATTTGGTTTCATTTTTGAGGTCATATAGTCGTAAAGTTACGGCATTTTTATGGGCTTGTAAGCCTTCGGCCTGTGCCATTGCTTCAATTGCTGGTCCAATGCTTTTTAGGCCTTCGGCCGAAATCTTCTGGAAAGTCATCTGCTTGAGAAAGCTATCTAGGTTTACCCCGCTATACTGTTTGGCGTAGCCATTTGTGGGTAAGGTATGGTTTGTGCCAGAAGCGTAATCTCCCGCACTTTCTGGAGTGTAATTTCCTACAAAAACAGAACCGGCATTTTGAATGGCATTGACATATAAGTCTTCCTTTTCCATGCAAATGATATAGTGCTCTGGCCCGTATTGATTGATGAAATCTATTGCAAGTGCATCAGATTCAAAGGCGATCATTTTAGAGTTTACAATGGCCTTTTCGGCGATTTCTTTTCTAGGCAAAACGGCCAATTGTGCTTTTATTTCTGCCTGTACATCAGCTAGAATCCTTGCATCAGTTGTGACAAGGATCACTTGGCTGTCTGGCCCGTGTTCTGCCTGTGACAACAAATCTGCAGCGACATAAGCGGGAGCTGCACTAGCATCTGCAACGACCAGTAATTCACTGGGGCCTGCCGGCATATCTATAGCCATATTATAGCGAGTAGCCCATTGTTTTGCCACTGTGACATACTGATTTCCAGGGCCAAAAAGCTTGTAAACAGATGGAATAGTTGCTGTCCCAAAAGTCATGGCGGCAATGGCTTGAATTCCTCCTACTTTAAAGATTTTTGTCACCCCACAAAGTTGGGCGGTATAGAGTACCACATCTGGAAGATTTCCTTCTTTGTTAGGCGGAGAACACAATACGATCTCTTCACAACAAGCAATTTGTGCCGGGATCGCTAACATCAAGATGGTAGAAAATAGTGGAGCCGATCCACCAGGGATATATAAGCCAACTTTTTGAATAGGACGCTTTTCTTGCCAACAGTTTACACCGCTTTGTGTTTCTACAGCGACAATTTGAGTTTGTTGTGCCTTGTGAAAAGCTTCAATATTTGCTTTCGCCAGTTGAATACTTTGCTTTAACTCATCGCTCACATTTGCAATAGCCGCAGTTATTTCATCTTGACTAACAGCAATGTTTTCTAGAGCGGTTTTATCAAATTGTTGGGTATAAGCAGCAACGGCATTATCTCCTTCTTTTTGTACACGTGTAAAAACCTCTGATACCAAAGGCTCTAACGCTTCATAAGATGCCGTAGGACGAGCCAATAAAGCCTTCCACTCTTCTTTTTTTGGATAAATAAACTCTTCCATTAGCGCACCATTTTTTCGATTGGACACACTAAAATATCTTCTGCTCCTGCAGCTTTTAATTGGTCGATTACTTCCCAGAAGTCTCCTGCGTTAATCACAGAATGGATGGAGCTCCAGCCTTTCTCTGCAAGAGGTAAAACCGTGGGGCTTTTTAAGACTGGGAGAATACCTGCGATTTCTTCTATGCGATCGTTAGGGGCATTAAGCAAGATATACTTTGACTTTTTCGCTCTTAATACCGCCTGTATACGAAAACGAATGGTGTCTATCAATCGCTCTTTTTCTTCCGAAAGTTTCACTCCTTGTACTAAAACTGCTTGTGAATCTAAGATTTTAATTACCTCGGTAAGGTTATTTTTAAACAAAGTGCTTCCACTGGAAACAATATCACAAATGGCGTCTGCCAAACCGATGTTAGGAGCGATTTCTACAGAACCATTGATAATGTGCAAATCTGCTTCTATCTGGTTCTCTTTTAAAAATTGTTTTACTGTATTGGGGTAAGAAGTCGCGATTTTCTTTCCGGCTAAATCATTGACGCCGTTGTAAGCACTTCCTTTAGGTAAGGCAATAGAGACGCGGCATTTTGAAAAGCCTAACTCTTCAATCACTTCTAAATCTGTTCCTTTTTCTACTAGAGTATTGCTCCCTAAGATAGCCAGGTCCACTACTCCATCTCTTAAGTATTGCGGAATATCTCCATTGCGCAAGAAGAATACTTCTACCGGGAAGTTTCTAGCTGCAGCCTTTAGTTGATCCTTTCCATTGTCAATGGCGATGCCACAACTCTTTAATAGAGCAAGAGATTCTGTGTTTAAACGGCCAGATTTTTGAATAGCAATTCTAATCATATTTCTTTTTTTTGTTCAACCTTAATGGGTTTAAATAAAAAAACCCGCTTGAAGATCAAACGGGTTAGTTATAGGGTCTACAGATCCATTAACGCTCGTTTGAACGATTTTTTGTATAATGGATATGCAAATGGTTTTTTTTCATTGATGGTGCAAATATACGTATTATTTACAATTTCAAAAGAATTATTGATTCCCTAAGATAATCGGAAGACCGTCTTTTCCACTTCCAATCACAATCACCTTTGAATTTTGAGATTCTGATAATTTGATGGTCGCTTCGATCCCTTTTTCTTGAAGAATTTTATCGGTCAATGAAGCACTTAAAATACGGTTAGCGGTTGCTTTACCTTCTGCATCAATACGCTGACGCTCTGCTTCTTGTCTTGCTTTTTCAATACGGAATTCATATTCTAACGCTTCTTGCTCTTGATTTAATTTACGTTCAATGGCTTGACGAATCGCGATAGGCAAGGTTACATCTCTCACTAAAACTGCATTGAGTTGAACATATTGATTTTCAACCACCTTTTTAGTTTCTTCGTAAATCTCATTTTGAATGGCATCACGCTTTGTAGAGTACAATTGCTCTGGCGTATAACGACCTACGACAGAACGAGCTACTGCTCTAATCTGAGGAATAATGATGATATTCAGATAGTTTTCTCCTTTTGTTTTATGCAGTTTTCCTAAGTCTTCGATTTTAGGCTGATATAATACCGAAATATCTAAGCTGATCTCTAAACCATTAGAAGAAAGTACTTGCATTTTGCTTTCAAATACCTCTTGTTGCTTAACGTTGTAAATGTATACTTTATTCCAAGGTGCAATGATATGGAATCCTTCCCCTAAAGGTGGTTCATCTATCACTACCCCTCCACCAAAGGTTTTAAACAACACTCCTGCTTCTCCATATCCAATATTGATAGAAGATTTCGAAATAAAAATAATCAAGATAAATCCTAGCGCTAGCGCTGGTAGGCCAATTTTTGGTAATCTGTTCATAATAATTCTATTTTAAGTTAGCATTCCGCCATCAACATTAAGGACTTGTCCTGTAATGTATTCTGACATATCTGATCCTAAGAAAACACAAGCATTTGCAATATCTTCTGGTGATCCGCCGCGTTTAAGCGGTATATTGTTGCGCCATCCTTGCACAACATCTTCGGGTAAACTTCCCGTCATTTCTGTTTCAATAAAACCCGGTGCGATCACATTAGAACGGATATTACGCGATCCTAATTCAAGGGCAATAGATTTTGAAAATCCAATGATTCCCGCTTTAGAAGCTGCATAATTTGCTTGTCCGGCATTTCCTTTTACTCCAACAACAGAACTCATATGGATGATAGAACCCTTGCGTTGTTTTAAAAAGGTACGCTGCACTGCCTTGGTCATATTAAAGACAGACTTTAAGTTGACTTCGATGACTTTATCAAAGTCTTCTTCTCCCATTCGCATGAGTAAGTTGTCTTTTGTAATCCCAGCATTATTGATTAAGATGTCAATCCCTTCAAAATCCTTTAAGACTTGTTCTACTAAAGCTTGCGCTTGATCAAAGTCAGCGGCATTGCTTTGATAACCTTTTGCATTAACACCAGCTGCTTTAAGTTCTGTTTCTAAGGCATTTGCCGCCTCTACAGAGCTGCTAAACGTGAAAGCGACATTACATCCCTGAGCAGCAAAGACTTTAGCGATTCCTCTTCCAATTCCACGGCTGGCACCAGTAATGATGGCTGTTTTATCTTTTAATAGATTCATATTGATTGAATTAAGCGAGTACTTCAGCTACTTTTTTACCTATGGCTGCAGGAGAATCCACTACGTGAATTCCACATTCTGCCATAATGCGTTTTTTTGCTTGAGCAGTATCATCTGATCCCCCTACGATTGCTCCGGCATGTCCCATTGTACGCCCTGCTGGTGCAGTTTCTCCAGCAATAAATCCTACTACAGGCTTTTTATTTCCAGTCGCTTGGATATATTTTGCAGCATCGGCTTCTAGTTGACCACCAATTTCACCAATCATGACGATGCATTCTGTTTCTTTATCATTCATGAATAATTCTACCGCATCTTTAGTCGTTGTTCCAATGATTGGATCTCCCCCAATACCGATAGCTGTTGTAATCCCGTATCCCTCACGTACTACTTGGTCAGCAGCCTCATAAGTTAAAGTCCCTGATTTAGAGATAATTCCAACATTACCCTTTTTGAAAACAAAGCCTGGCATAATTCCCACTTTTGCTTCTCCTGGAGTAATTACTCCTGGGCAGTTAGGACCAATCATTGTACAATCTCTTTCTTTGATATAGTCTGCTGCCTTGACCATATCAGCTACAGGAATTCCTTCTGTAATAGTAATAATCACCTTGATTCCAGCATCAGCAGCTTCCATAATAGCATCTGCGGCAAAGGCTGGTGGTACAAAAATAATTGAGGTGTCTGCTCCTACTTTATTTACTGCTTCTGCTACTGTATTAAATACAGGCTTGTCTAAATGAGTTTGCCCTCCTTTACCTGGAGTTACACCACCTACTACATTTGTTCCATACTCAATCATTTGAGTGGCATGGAATGTTCCTTCACTTCCGGTAAATCCTTGTACAATAATTTTTGAGTCCTTGTTAACTAATACGCTCATTATTTAATCCTTTATTGGTTTATTAATGTTTATTCTTTAATTCTTTCTATGTAGCTTCCTTTTTCGGCATCAACTTTAATCTTGTCCCCTTCATTAATAAAAAGAGGAACATTGATTCTTGCACCTGTCTCTACGGTTGCAGGTTTTGTTGCGTTTGTTGCTGTATTTCCTTTTACACCCGGTTCTGTATGTGTTACTTCTAAAATAACACTAACTGGCATATCAACAGATAGAGGCATACCGTCTTCAGTATTGATAGATATGGTGACTACTTCCCCTTCTTTCATTAAATCTGGTCGATCAAGAATGTTTTTTTCGATACTGATTTGGTTGTAATCCTCATTATTCATGAAGTGAAAGGTATCCCCTTCATTGTATAAGAACTGGAATTTGTTAGTTTCAACGCGAATATCTTCAATTTTATGACCCGCTGAAAAAGTGTTGTCGATCACTTTCCCGTTTGAAACGCTTTTGAGTTTTGTTCGAACAAATGCTGGTCCTTTTCCGGGTTTAACATGAAGAAACTCTATAATTTTATAAATATCATTGTTGTATTTAATACAAAGTCCTTTTCTAATATCTGATGTACTTGCCATAGTTGGGTGTTAATTTTTCCTAAAGTAGCCTTTCATGATTCCTCGATGTGAGTTCTTGATGAAGTCAAGAATTTCGTCCCTTTCTGGGCTCACTTGCATTTCTGCTTCGAGTATATCTGCTGCTTGTGTATTGTTGTAATTTTTTTGATATAATATTCTAAAGATCGATTGGATCTCTCTAATTTTTTCAGTGCTAAAGCCTCTTCTTCTCAATCCAACAGAATTAATTCCCACATAAGATAAAGGTTCACGTGCGGCTTTAACATAAGGAGGTACGTCTTTTCTAACTAAGGATCCCCCTGTGATAAAGGCATAATCTCCGATGGTGCAAAATTGGTGAATCGCTGTCATACCAGCAAGAATAACATAATTCCCTACACTCACATGACCCGCAAGGGTACTGTTATTAGAAAATATACAATGATCCCCTACCACACAATCATGGGCAACGTGACAATAAGCCATTATTAAGCAATTGTTTCCAATCACTGTTTTTTGGCGATCAACCGTACCGCGGTTAATGGTAACACATTCTCTAATGGTGGTATTATCTCCAATAATGGTTTGGGTTTCTTCACCATTATATTTAAGATCTTGAGGTGGTGCAGAGATAACTGCACCAGGAAAAATGGTACAGTTTTTTCCTATACGCGCGCCTTCCATAATGGTAACATTCGATCCAATCCAAGTACCTTCTCCGATTACTACATCATTATTAATCGTCGTAAAAGGGTCGATGACCACATTTTTAGAGATTTTAGCACCGGGGTGCACATAAGCTAGGGGTTGATTCATGCTTTTTCTTTTCGGATTATTTGAGCCATTAATTCACCTTCGGTGGCTAATCTTCCATTTACAAAGGTATATCCTTTCATATGACAAATCCCTCTTCTTATTGGGGTAATCAATTCTAATTTAAAAACCAGTTGATCCCCAGGGTGAACAGGATGTTTAAATTTTACATTGTCAATTTTCATAAAGAAAGTCAAGTAATTTTCTGGATCTGGGACTGTATTTAATACCAGTACTCCTCCTACCTGTGCCATTGCCTCAACTTGTAGTACCCCAGGCATTACTGGAGCCCCTGGGAAATGCCCTGCGAAAAAAGGCTCGTTCATGGTCACCCCTTTAGATCCGATTACATGAGATTCTGATAGTTCATGAATTTTATCCACCAATAAGAATGGAGGGCGATGCGGAAGCATCTTCATGATTTGTGTAACGTTCATCAAAGGTGCAATCGTCATATCTACCGTAGGCACGTTTAAGCGTTTTTCTTGCTTAATGATTTTGGCTAGCTTTTTAGCAAATTCTGCGTTGATACGATGTCCGGGCTTGTGAGCGATTACTTTTCCGCGAATGCGTTGACCGATTAAGGCCAAATCCCCGATAACATCTAATAATTTATGCCTTGCAGCCTCATTGGGGTGATGCAAAGAAAGATTGTCTAAAACTCCGTTAGGACGAACGGTAATTTCCTTTTTATTAAATGCTTTTTTAAGCCTTTCCATGGTTTCTTTAGACAAAGGTTTGTCGACATAAACAATGGCGTTATTAAGGTCTCCCCCTTGAATTAAACCATTTTCTAAGAGCATTTCTAACTCGTGCAAGAAACTAAAGGTTCTAGAAGAGGCTATTTCTTTTTCATAATCCTCCAACCGATCTAAGTTGGCATTTTGTGTACCTAAGACTTTAGTCCCAAAATCTACCATGGTGGTGATTTGATATGCATCAGATGGAATGATCGTCATTTCACTACCCGTCTCTTCATCTTTATAGTTAATGACTTCTTTAACGATATATTCGTCTCTCTCTTTTTCAAGTGTTGTGATCCCTGCTTTTTTTAAAGCATTGACAAAATGAATAGAAGAACCGTCCATAATAGGCGGCTCAGGAGCGTCTAAATAAATGGTACAATTATCAATTTGCAAACCAACTAAGGCAGACAATACGTGCTCTGAAGTGTTAATCTTCACTCCGTTCTTATCTAAATTTGTCCCTCTTTGTGTATCTGTAACCCATTGAACATCGGCTTCTACCTCAGGAGACCCCTCTAAGTCATTGCGGACAAACTTATAGCCACTATCTGCTTCTGAAGGAGCAAATTTAAGCGTGACATTCTTTCCTGTATGAAGACCTACACCCGTTAGTGTTACTTCTTTTTTTATGGTTGTCTGAAAACTATTCATGAGGCTGTTTTTCTAGGGCTTCTAATCTTTTTACGATTGAAGGGAATCGTTTAAAAAATATGTATGATTTGATATAATCTTTATAACTCATTGCTGGGGTACCATAAAGGGCTTGGTCACTTTTAATATTGCTAGTAACACCAGATTGGCCCTGTATTCTAACATTATCTCCCACTTTTAAGTGGCCTATAATACCTACCTGTCCACCGATCACACAGTTGCTTCCTACTTTTGTAGATCCAGCAACGCCAGATTGTGCTGCAATGACTGTATTTGGACCTATTTCCACATTATGCGCAATTTGTATTTGATTATCGAGTTTCACTCCTCGACAAATTCTTGTTTCTCCTAAGGTCGCTCTATCGATGGTAGAATTCGCTCCTATATCGACATGGTCTTCTATCACCACCCTACCAGTTTGCGGTATCTTCTTATAAGTTCCATCTTCTTTAGGGGCAAAACCAAATCCATCTGATCCTATAACACATCCTCCATGTATAACACAAAAATCTCCTAAGGTTGTGGAAGAATGTATAGTAGAGTGTTGAAAAACAACTGTATCATTTCCTATCGTCACATCATCTTCTATAACGACATGAGTGTGAATGGATACATTTTTACCGATCGTTACATTTTTACCAATGACAACATAATGTCCTATGTAAGCAGAGTCGTCAATCGCAGTTTCCTCTCCAATAATGGCTGTTTTTTCGATACCCGCTTTAGCCGCTTTTTGATTATTGTAGAATTCTAACAAAGTTGAGAATGCTTGGTAAGCATCTGGCACTCTGATAAGTGTAGGAGCAATGTCTTCTTCTGCCACAAAATCATTGTTGACAATCACAAGAGAAGCATTTGTCTTATAAATATAGGGGGTGTATTTAGGATTGGCTAAAAAAGTTAAGGAACCCATGGTCCCCTCTTCGATTTTTGACAGTTGGGAGACCTCAATTGAAGCATCTCCATCAATAGTTCCATTTAGTATGGACGCGATTTGTGCAGCTGTAAATTTCATTAGTGCAAAAATATAAAAATTAGAAGACTATTCAGCCTTTGCATAGCATAGATAACTTTTTGATTCCAAAGAAGTAAATGCACCGCCTTTAAACAAGCCTGAAAACACCTCTAAAGACTTGACTTGACCCGACTTTAAAAGAATTTTAATGGGCGGCTTCTCTAAAGAATAAGGTCTGGTGCTGATCGTTCCTGAAAACACAAAACGGTCTGCATAAGCTTTACTATACCCATGTCGAATTAATTTGGCCTTTTTCTTTTCAATTTGTTTTTCTGTAAATGGCTGATCTTGAAACTTCACTTTCATCAATCTTCTATTGATAATACGCGACGCATAAGAAGAAAGAATTTGATCCGAATGATTTTGCCATTTCTTTAGGCAAGCCAAAATATCTATATCATCTAAGCGACTAAAACGCTCTAATAAGGCTTGATCAATCTGTGCTGTTTCTTGTTTTGAAAAGAAATACAACAAATCGTCTGGAATCTCTTTAAGCTTTCCTGCAACAACCATCGATCTAACATACTCCATTAAATTCGATAACAATAGCTCTGCTGCAACACCAGTTTTATGTAAATACACTTGCCAGTACATCAATCTTCTTGCGAGAATAAATTTTTCAACAGAAAACAAGCCCTTCTCTTCGATTACTAACTCATCATCAACAACATTAAACATTTCGACGATGCGCTGAGTATTAATATTCCCTTCTGTAGCGCCAGTATAAAAACTATCTCTTTTTAGGTAATCAAGGCGGTCAATATCTAATTGACTTGCGACTAATTGTCCCATGAACTTTCTAGGGTACTTTCCGCTATAAATATCAATTGCTAAAGACAGTTGGCCATCAAATTGCTTATTGAGTAATTCCATATAGCCCAGTGACAAGGCTTCGTGATGCCTATCTAACAAAAGTGTTTCTTCAAGTGCATGGGAAAAAGGACCGTGACCAATGTCATGTAACAGAATGGCAATACTCAGTGCTTCTTTCTCCTTATCAGAAATTTCAATGTCTTTATTTCTGAGTACTACCACAACTTTATTCATCAAATGCATGGCTCCTAAGGCATGCTCAAAACGGCTGTGCCTCGCACCTGGGTATACCAAATATGAAAGGCCCATTTGAGAAATACGACGCAATCGTTGAAAAAAGGGATGCTCTAATAATTCGAAAATTATTCCAGATTCAATTGCAATAAATCCGTAAATTGGATCATTTAAGACTGGGAGCTTTTTGGCTTTCAAGTGTAGCTGTTTTTACAAATATACGAATATGCAAACAATCCAAATCTTATGGGTAGACGACGAAGTTGATTTACTCAAACCCCACTTTTTATTTTTACAATCTAGAGGTTACCAAACTCACCCTTGTACTAATGGACAAGAAGCCTTATCTATGGTTAAGCAACAACACTTTGACGTGGTTTTGCTTGATGAAAACATGCCTGGTCTCAATGGGTTAGAAACTTTAACGCTTTTAAAGATTGAACACCCTAACCTACCGGTGATCATGGTAACTAAAAATGAAGAGGAGCACATCATGGAAGAAGCCATTGGCTCTAAAATCTCTGATTACCTAATCAAACCAGTAAACCCAAATCAAATTCTACTCTCTCTCAAAAAAACATTAGATCATCAAAGCTTAATTACTGAAAAAACCACTTTTAACTATCAAAAAGAGTTTCAGAAAATCAGCTTAGAATTGATGGATATCAGCACCTTTAAAGAATGGACTACTTTTTATAAAAAGCTTGTTTTCTGGGAATTAGAGTTACAAAATTTAGACGACTCTAGTATGTCAGAAATTTTTGAAAATCAATTAAAAGAGGCAAACGCGCTTTTTGGGAAATTCATTGAACAAAATTATTTAGACTGGATGGAGGATCAACAAACAGCTCCTCTTCTTTCTCACAAGGTTTTTAAAAACAAAGTTTTTCCGCGATTACAAAAAAACACTCCTACCTTATTATTAGTCATTGATAATTTGCGCTGGGACCAATGGAAAACCATAGAACCATTACTCAATAAATACTATCAAAAGGAAGAGGAGACCGTTCATTATAGCATTCTCCCTACAGCAACACAATATGCTCGCAATGCTTTTTTTGCTGGTTTAACACCAGCAGAAATAAAGAAACACTACCCACAGTATTGGAAAGATGATAATGAAGAAGGTGGGAAAAACCTTTATGAAGAAGCCTTGCTCCAACTTCAGCTGGAACGATTACATGCCGATTTTAAAGCCAATTATGTCAAGGTGACAAACCTTAAAGCTGCTAAATCCCTAAGTGACACCCTTAGAAAGAACAAGAATGAAGTACTTACAGCATTGGTCTATAATTTTGTCGATATGATTTCACATGCTAAATCTGAAATGGAGATCATCAAAGAATTGGCCTCTGACAACAAGGGCTATCGCTCATTGACAGAAAGTTGGTTTAAAAACTCTCCTTTAATAGAAGCGCTACAAGTAGCCCAAAAAGAAAACTACAACATTATCTTAACCACAGATCATGGAACCATTAATGTAACCTCGCCACTTGAGGTAGTTGGAGATAAAGAAACCAGTATGAATTTGCGTTATAAAACGGGAAGAAATCTTAAGTATCCTAAGAAAAAAGTACTGGAGGTAAATGATCCTGAAGCTGCTCATCTTCCTAACTTAAGCATTAACAGCAAATTCATCTTTGCAAAAGAGGCAAATTACTTTGTCTATCCACAGAATTACCATCACTTTGCCAATTTATTTCAAAACACCTATCAACATGGGGGCATTTCTATGGAAGAAATGTTAATTCCTTTTGTATTTTTGAAGCCGAAAAAATAAGCTTTGAAAAAGACGTATTCCCTTTCTGAAATTGATGAAGTCGCTAATGAACTTCTCGCGCAAATAGATTGTAATATTGTATTGCTAAACGGAGAAATGGGCGCAGGAAAAACAACCATGATCAAAGCGCTTTGCAAAGCTTTAAAGTGTTCAGATGTAGTCTCAAGTCCCACTTTTTCATTGATCAACGAATATCGCACTGTTGACCATAAACCGCTATATCATTTTGATTGTTATCGCATTGAAAACGAAGAAGAAGCTTATGATTTTGGGGCAGAAGAATACCTTTATTCTGGGCATCTTTGCTTGATTGAATGGTCAGAAAACATTCAGTCGCTTTTGCCTGAAAATTGCTCTTTGGTGATCCTTGAAAAGATCGATTCAACTACCAGAAAAATAACGCTAACTTAGCAGCCTATGTCTTTTTTATATCGTTTAGGATATTACTTAGGCGGCTTCTCTGCCGGTCTAGTGATTCTATTCTTTCTGTTTAACGGAAAGCGCACCCAGTGTAATTATGGGCCAGAAGCCAGGGTACTCAACAACCTCTCTGAAAAACATTGGCAAGCAAAAACTACGCTCCTCCCCAGTATGATTTTAGACAGTATTACAGTTCAAAAGTTACTGAAAAATGCTGCCGTTGATTTTGGGGCAAGTGACACGAAAAGAGATAGCTGTAAACGTTATGCTTTGTCAACCTATTACAATAATAAAAACATTGCCTTAGAAGTTGAAAACTGTGCAAAAACAATTTATATCAAAACAATCAACCTCAAGCCCTAATCGATTTTTCTTCTCTTTCGCTCTTTTTGAAGTAGTTCTAACTCGCGAACTGTTTGTCCTTCAATAGAGGTGTTTTCTTCAGCGCGTCTAATTAGATATGGAAGCACATCTTTTACAGGGCCAAAAGGGAGATACTTTGAAACCTTAAATCCCTCGTTGGCAAGATTAAAAGAGATATGATCACTCATACCATATAACTGACCAAACCATAGATGGGGATGATCCTTTGGGATTCCTTTATCTGCTAAATGGGCTATAACATCATAAGTACTTTTTTCATTATGACTGCCGAAATACATGGAGAAGTGATCTAAGTTGGACAGAATAAATTGCCATGCTCGATTAAAATTAATGTCTGTTGCTTCTTTAGATATACAAATAGGATCTGACCATCCTTTCTCTTCGGCGACTTGTCGCTCTTTTTCCATATAAGCCCCTCTTACTAACTTGATGCCTGCAATAAAACCTTCGGCTTTAGCCTTATTGGACAAATAATAAAGGTAATCCAGTTTCTCACTCAAATACATTTGTGCAGTTGTATGTACGACCGCTGTCTCGCGATTATAAATGGACATCATCTCTTCCAAAATACTATTTATGGCAGGTTGAATCCAACTCTCTTCGGCATCAATCAACAGCTTCATACCAGTCTTTTGTGCTAAATCGCAGCAAAGAACAAAACGCTGTCTCACCCTTTGCCAGGCTGCGGCTTCCTCTTCTGTTAAGGCTTCTTTAAAGCTCACTTTTTCATATAGTTCAAAAGAACCAAAACCCGTGGGTTTGAATACAGTAAAGGGAATGCTTTGTAATTGAGCAGATAATTCAATGGTTGAGAGAATATTGGCTAAACAATCGTCTAAACTAATTTCTTCTTTGGCCCCCTCTACAGAATAATCCAGAACAGAATACACCTTTTGAGCAGCTAAAACATTAACAACTTTGATAGATTCTTTGGCCGAAGTGCCACTGCAAAAATGATCAAAAACAGTCGCTCTAATCAAACCTTCAACAGGAAGATGCGATTTTAAGGCAAATTGTGCTACCTGAGTGCCAATCTTTACCAACGGCTGATTTGCAATCAAACGAAAGAGAAAATAAGCACGCTCTAAGGCAGCATCTGATTTAGACGCAAAAGCAATTTCTGTATTTTCAAATAACTTCATATAACCTATTTAAGTAAAAGTCTAAAAAATAGGCGTAAAAAAAAAGCAGCCTCCTAAAAAAAGGACTGCCTCTTCAAACATAAGCTTCTTTTTTAGTTTAAAAAATGTACTTTTGTTAAAGTTTTATGGAGCACATACAATCACACGACCACACGATATTCTTTAGTAGCGGGGAAAAGGGTTTTTTCTCTGACCTACTCGTTAAAAAAAACTATTCTTCTGTTTTTATCCTTGTTGATTCAAATACAGAAACCCATTGTTTACCTCATTTTTTATCGCATTACCCTTGCCCAGAAAATTTTGAGATTATTTCTATTGAGGCTGGAGAAGAGCATAAACATATTCAAACTTGCGCAGGGGTTTGGGAGGCTTTATCAGAATTAGGGGCAGATAGAAAAAGCCTCTTAATTAATCTAGGCGGAGGGGTTATTACAGATTTGGGCGGCTTTGTCGCTTCTACCTTTAAAAGAGGTATAGATTTTATTAATGTTCCCACCTCTCTACTTGCAATGGTAGACGCTTCAGTTGGAGGTAAAACTGGGGTTGATTTAGGGCCCTTAAAAAACCAAATTGGCGTTATCATCAACCCTCAAGCAGTTGTAATTGACACTGACTTCTTAGCCACACTACCTTCAAATGAATATCGAAGCGGTTATGCCGAAATGCTCAAGCATGGACTTATTCAAGATGCTGCTTACTGGAAAGAATTAGCAGATTTTGGGAAGATTAGTACAGATAAAATTGGGAAATATATCCATCACTCTGTCAGCATAAAGCATCAAGTGGTTCGAGAAGATCACAGAGAAGATTCTTTGCGAAAGATTCTCAACTTTGGCCATACGCTAGGGCACGCTGTAGAATCCTACCATTTGATTAACGAAGACAAAACCACGCTTTTACACGGCGAGGCGATTGCGATAGGGATGATTATGGAAGCTTATATCTCTTCGGTACTTTTGGCTTTGCCTAAAAATGAATGTGAAGAAATTAAAAAAGTATTTGACGCTATTTATCCTAAAGTAGCCTTTGACGAAAAAGATTTTGACGCTATTGTTGAGATGCTTATCTACGACAAGAAAAATAGCCATGGAAAAGTAAAGTTTGCACTCTTAAAGGCAATAGGAAATCCAAAGTGGGATGCTGAAGTTCCTAACGCGCTCTTGAAAGATGCTTTTTCTTATTATCAAGACAATTAAGCCGAGTTTCTACTCGCATTAATGTTTCCAAAGAGAGATCTGGTTACGAGCTTTTCGAATACTTTTTGCCACTCGCTGTCCACATTGTTCTCTTTGCTCATTTCTTGGATTTTAATCAAAGCATATTGCTGGATCGTCAATAACGGAAGCACAATTTCTTCTCTAATATCAATCGATTTTTTTCCAGCTTGTTGATCTTCCATCAAAGAAGTAAAGCATGTTAATTTTAATAACAAACGCTTGCTAAGCAAGTATTCGTTATAAATGATGGACCAAAATGCGCCATAAACAGGATCTTTCTCCATATAGGCTGTTAGTGCTAAAAAGGACTTTGATAAACTCATCATACTATTCGCAACCAATGTTTTAAAGAAAGGAGAATTATTGTACAAAGCAATTACTTTGTCGAATTCTCCATTATCTTCATACACTTTAAGTGCTGTTCCCACCCCAAAGAAACCAGGGACATTTTGCTTAGACTGGCTCCATGATCCTACAAATGGTATTGCTCTCAAGTCAGAAAAATTCAAGCCTTTTGAATTTCCGCGTTTTGAAGGACGACTTCCAATATTTGTTTTGGCATAGAATTTCAACGTACTCATATGCTCTAAATAAGGAACAAACTGTGGGTGATCCTTAAAGTCTTGATATACCTTATAGCTAATATCTGCAAGAGACTGCAAGGTAGCTCTGTCCTCGTCTGCTAAAATGGTGCGATGACCGTCTAAAACTTGGTTTTGAATCCCAGAACTCAATAATTGTTCTAAGTTAAACTGAGAAGAATCAAGGGTACCAAAGTTTGAACTAATGGTTTGACCTTGGATAGTCACCTGAATATCATTTGCATTGATTTTATCTCCCAGAGAAGCATAGAATTGGTGAGTATTCCCCCCTCCTCTTGCTGGTGGTCCACCTCTTCCGTCAAAGAAGGCAACATCGATGTCAAATTCACCAGAGACTTTAGAAAGCATTTCTTTTGCTTGATAAATACTCCAGTTGGCCATGATATATCCACCATCTTTAGTTCCGTCAGAGAAGCCTAACATAATGGTTTGTTTGTTTTTGCGCTTCGCTAAATGCGCCTTATAGGTATCATTTTGGTAAAGGTTGCGCATGATTTCTTCCGCAGCTTGTAAATCATCAACCGTCTCAAAGAGTGGAATCATATCTACAGTAGGCTCTTCCCATTCACAAATTCTGTGCATGGCAAATAATTGCAATATACTTTCTAAGCTTCCGCAATTTGAAATGATATAACGGTGACAGGCTCGCTCTCCATTTGTTTGTTGAATGGACTGCATGGCATAAATGGATCCTAAAGTATAACGGGTCATCTCATCTTCAAAGATATCAACGGGGACTTTACCTACTAATTTTGGCAAAACCGCGATGCGTTCTTCAAGGGGTAGTTCTAGGTAATTATGAGGCAAATGCTCTATATATTGTTGAATATCTGGATGCCCCACGATGGTGTCAAAAACACCTTGATGTACACGTGAATCTTGACGAATATCTAGGGAAGCAAAATGATAACCAAATAGTTTTACCTTATGTGATAAATCTTTTATTTCATTAACATATATCCCCTGGTGATCGGTCTTTAAGATTGTTTCGATCTCTGCTAATTCTGAGGTCAATTTTTCAAGGCTAATGAGTTCCCCTTTTTCTGGATATAGTAAAGTTGAATACATCCAATTTTCAAGCGCAGCTATTTTTTCGTCTACTTTATCAAAAGTAATCTTGCGCTTTAAACGACGTAAATCCCTGTAATAGTTACGTTGAATGGTGTACTTGAGTCGCTCTGCAGTTTTAAGCGAAGTCTCTGGCGTTACAAAAGGGTTACCATCGCGATCCCCTCCTGGCCAAAAACCGAAATTAAACAAGGTGTTATCCATTTGCTCATCGCCTAAAATATTTTGCTGCACATAACTATAAATATGACTTGCAGAATGATAGAATACGTTCTCTAAGAACCACATTAGGCTAACAGCTTCATCAAACGGAGAAGGTTTTTCTTTTTGAAAAAAACGGGTTTTTCCTAACTGCGTTAACAATTGCTTTATTTGTGCTAAATCGTCTACCTTGATGGCTTTTGATAAATCATTGATGATTCCTAAAACAGAACCTGGATAAAATTGCGTTGGGTGAGCTGTTAATACTAAACGAACATTAAAGCGATCTAAGTAAGCTTTTAACTCATCTTTCTTACCACGTTGAAAGGTTTCTTCTTTAATGTATCGCAGTGTACCTCGGCCGTGCATATTGTTTACTTCTGCAAAAGCAGCGTCTTCAATCGCATCAAATAATACAACCTGGCGTTCTATGTATTGGATAAAACCAAAAAGTAAATCGTGCTTTTCTTGTTCATTTAATTCTAAGCCATAAGTTTCAAAAAACTCTTGTACGATTTGAAGCGGAGACGTTTTTGCTTCAAACCCCTCTTTGCAATATTTAGAAAATAAAGGGAGATAAAGAGAAGACTTTTTAAGAGAGTCAAAAGGAAGGGTTAAAAAAAGACTATTGTAAATTTCAAACTTTGATAAAACATTTTCATTAAAGCGTTCTAATTTGGTTTTGCGCGCCATGTTGGGGAAGGATATTTTGGGTTATAAATCGTTAAAAATACTATGCATTAATCTTTTCTTATCATTGATGCTTTCTTCTAGTGAAATCATTGTCTCTGTTCGAGAAATACCTTCAATATCATCAATCATAAAAATTAAATCTTTTGCGTGTTTTGTGTCTCTTGCTCTTAGCTTGCAATAGATATTGAATTTACCAGTTGTAATATGAGCAACTGTGATATATGGAATCGCTTCGAGTGAATCTAATACTTCCAAGGTCATACTATTCTTTTCTAAATAGATACCGATGTAGGCGATAAAAGAATACCCTAACTTCTCATAATCCAAGTTTAATGAAGATCCTTTAATAATTCCTGCATCTTCCATTTTCTTTACACGAACATGTACTGTTCCTGCTGAAATTAACAAACGCTTTGAAATGTCAGTAAAAGGAACTCTGGTGTTATCAATAAGAATGTCGAGGATTTGATGATCTATATCATCTAATTTAATCTTTGTCATAACAATAATATATTTTTGTTTGTATTAAAATACTTGACAAAAATAAAGGATAATCCCTAGAAATCAATGAAAGATTGTAGGTGATTTAGTATTTTCTCTGAAGATTCAACAATATTAACTGGATCTGTTTGATTTTTATTCAAAATGTTAATGATTTTCAAGCCTTTAAGCTCGACTTCATTTCCAGAGTATTCTGGAATCAAATGAATAGCACCATCTTTTAGTTCTTCTATGTATTGAATAAATAAGGTGGAAGTTGTGATATTAGCATTGTTTACAATTGTAACATTTTGAATTTCCACATCCCTTAAATGGTTGCCGTTATCAGGAATAGCAGCATAGTCATCATTAGAATAATTTGTATGAGATTGATTTACAGCGCAATTCAAACAAATTAACAAAGAAGAGAAAATTAATTCACGGGTTTTATCACGGTTGTAATCGTTTGGATAATGACCTGCTTCAAACAAAATAGTGGGGGTGTTTTGCGCTGTAAAATAGTCTCCAGTACAATTGATATTAAAGGCGTCGTCATACCTCCCTATCCCCCAATGATCTTCAGCAGGGAGGTTTCTTGCAATTGCGGCAATGTATTGCATCGCAACAAGACGAGCCGGAGTAACTTCTCTGGCAGCAGTAGCCGCTGGAGCTAAAAAGGAGACCGTGGCGGGCTTATTAGACGCTCCAGAAGAAAATATTGTTCGCTGTCCGTGAAGATTTAAACACAGGTCGGGATTAAATGTCTTATAGGCCCTTATTAAGGCTTTCATTTCAGGTTGAGACTGCGCAACAGCGTCTCGATTTAAATCGATTTCATTCGCGTTTAAACGAGTATAGCACGATGCACCGTCTGGACTAAGCTGAAAGATAATCTGCAATTTTAACTGCTTTAATAGCCTAGCCCCTTCTGGGGTATTGATTAAGTGATCAACAAGGTCTAAAGAGGCTTTAGTCGTCGTTGTTTCGTTCCCATGCATTTGTGACCAGGCAAGGATCTTGTAGGCTCCATCCCCTAAGATAAGACTGTATATAGGACGATTTTCTACCGAATAGCCTATCACCTCTAGTGCTTTGTCGCACTTTAAATTAATGAGTGCCTTCATTAAGTCAGAAGGTGGGAAATACCTTAACACTGCTTTGTTTTTCATGTTACAAAAGTATACTATTGATTGTTTTCATTTGTAAACTCTAGTGTATTACAAGTGTATACTATTTATGGTGTTTGATGTATACATCTGACTACAAAAACGGTTCAAATGACGTTATAAAATTGTAACTATATTATAATCAGTATTTAAAGTAATATTTTAGAAAATTAACTTTAATGATAATAGCTTTAATTTAAGTCATTGATTACTGTAAATTCTTTATATATTGCAGTATATCTTATATATGTTAACAATGTTAAACACGTTAGAGCTGATTGATCGGATTAAAGAAGTAATGGAGCAACATGAATTAAATGCTTCCTCTTTTGCGGAGACCATAGGGGTGCAGCGTTCTAGTATTTCGCATGTACTCTCTGGTAGAAATAAACCTAGTTTAGAATTTTTAGCCAAAATCGAAGCCGCTTTTGAAGAAGTAAGCTTTGAGTGGCTTTTAATAGGCAAGCCGAATAAAGCGCCTATTTCAAGCCCTCCCCCTACTCTGTCTCAAATATCGCAAGGAAATGAAACGGTAAAAACTCCACAAAACAGTATTGAAAAGACCTTCTCTTCACCTGCAAGTGATGATATTATCAGAATTGTTCACTATTATGCTGATGGGAGTTTTGATAGCTTTTTTAAAAGGTAGTATTTTTACATCCTATGAAAAAAATATCCCTTCTACTACTTTGTACCTTAATGATAAGTTGCTATTCTGTTGAAAGAGATTGCCAAGACTTTCATACTGGCACCTTTCAGTTTCAACAAATTATAGGAGATGAATTACATACCTCTACTTTTTTAAGGACACAAGACTTAGAGGTAGAGTATTTTAAATCAAATATAGATTCTGCTAGTATTCGATGGATTAATCCTTGTGAGTGCATCTTGACAAAACTCAATCCTATCTCAAATCAAGATAAACGTCCCATTGCGATAAAAATCATCTCAACTTCAGAAAAGGAGTATGTTTTTGAATATGCTATAGTCGGAGACCAAAAAAATAAGCAAAGAGGCGTTATTCAAAAAATAAGTGACGAATTAGTTACTCCTTAAAATTCTAATTTTGTTTGCGGAGCATCATCTTCCTCGATAGCTTCTGGATCATTAACCTCCACCTGTTCTACTGGAGTAGGTTCTGGAGATTCATACGGAAGACTTTCTTTTAACGAGATGTTTTTCACTTTTTTATCCGTCAATTGGTTTCCTAAAGCTTTGTAACCTTTCATGCCAATAAAATCTTCTACATTGATCACTTTATTTGGGATAGGATCTGCTCCTCTTGGCTTGATAAATTCAATCTCAATTATGGGTCGCCATTCAGTACTGACAAAAATGAGGATTCCATCTTCTTTAATAAAGACATCTTCTTTGTTTTCGTTTTCAATTAAGAAGCGCTTGATAAAGTAACGCTCCTTTTCTTGATCGAAATAAACCGCGGTAATGGGTTTGGTTTTAACCCATCTTTCTAACACCAATGGTACTTGATTAAAGTGTAGCTCCATTTGCGGAGTGACCGTTTTAGACTCTCCTCTATCATTGACAATCAATAATTTATCTTCACCTCTAAAAGCCCCTAATAAATCCCCTCTTTCGTCGAGATTGAGTTTTAGCACAGTGCTGTCAAACCAGATTCTTCTTGGCTTAAGGGTAGATACTCCTTTCTCTTTGAGCTCAACTTTTAAGACATTGTATTTCGTAACAATATTACCTTTAACCCCACGGCCTTTGATTTGTAAGTCAGCAAAGTCTAATTCCCATTTGAGTTTTTTGGCTTGCCCTGTATTGCGCAATACAACCGTAACAATTTCTGCTTCACCATTAGGATTCGCACTAAAGTACAAGAGATGAGACCCTGCTCTACCTTGAGTAATATCGTACATTTTATCACGGGTTACTCCAGTAACGGCAAAACGTTTAATATAGGAAGTACCTAGTTTCCCGTCTTTATAAATCGCATTATAAATAGTGCGACTATCTTTCTTCTTAAAGACGGCAACATGGATAATATCTTTTTCGACAAAGACCTTACTGTCCACTTTAACAACTTGCGTTTTTCCAGAACGGGTAAATACAATTAAATCGTCTATGTCTGCACAATCACAAACATATTCGTCTCTTTTTAAAGAAGTTCCCACAAAACCTTCTTCTCTATTCACATAGAGTTTAGTGTTTCTAACAACAACTTTTTTAGCATCGACATCGTCAAAGGTGCGGATCTCAGATTTACGCTCCTTTCCTTTTCCATAATCTTTTTTAAGTTGACTAAAATAATCTATGGCATAGTCAATAAGATTATCCAGATTGTTTTTGACCGCAGCAATATCTTCTTCTAAGGCTTCTATACGTTGCTGAGCTTTATCGATATCAAATTTAGAGATACGCTTAATTCTAATCTCTGTCAATCGAACCAGATCTTCTTCAATTACAGGGCGCTTTAAATGAGCAATATGAGGCTTAATTCCCTCATCTATTGCTTTTAGCACGCCTTCCCAGGTTTCCTCTTCTTCAATTAAACGATAAATTTTATTTTCAATAAATATGCGTTCTAAAGAAGCATAATGCCATTGATTCTCTAGTTCTTGAAGTCTGTACTCAAGTTCTTTCTTTAATGTATTAACCGTAGTGTCTGTTGATATTTTTAACATCTCTGACACCCCAATAAATTTAGGCTTATGGTCAATGATAATACAGCCTAAAGGCGAAATAGATGATTCGCAAGCCGTAAACGCATACAATGCATCTATGGTCTTATCTGGGGAAATACCATTGGGTAAATGGACTAAAATTTCTACTTCTGCCGCAGTATTATCTTCAATTTTTTTGATCTTAATTTTGCCCTTATCATTGGCTTTTAAAATCGAATCAATCAAAGAAGAAGTTGTTGTACTAAACGGTATTTCATGAATAACTAAAGTATTCTTATCTCGCACACTAATTTTTGCGCGTACCCGGACTTTTCCACCGCGAACACCATCGTTATAATTTTGAACATCAATTACTCCTCCAGTTTGAAAATCTGGATAGAGGGTGAACTTCTTCCCTTTTAAGTAAGCAATACTCCCTTGTAATAACTCATTAAAATTATGCGGTAGAATTTTTGTCGATAGTCCTACTGCAATCCCTTCGGCCCCTTGGGCCAACAATAAAGGAAATTTAACTGGCAAGTGAACGGGTTCGTTCTTTCTCCCGTCATAAGAAAGTTGCCAGTCGGTTACTTTTGGACTAAAAACAACTTCAAGTGCAAATTTTGACAAACGGGCTTCAATATATCGTGACGCTGCTGCGCGGTCCCCAGTAAGAATATTCCCCCAGTTTCCCTGCATATCAATCAAGAGATCTTTTTGGCCTATTTGCACCATTGCATCTGCAATACTCGCATCCCCGTGAGGGTGGTACTGCATGGTATGTCCCACGATATTAGCCACTTTGTTATAGCGACCATCGTCTAGGTCTTTCATCGAGTGAAGAATCCTTCTTTGCACGGGTTTGAACCCGTCTGAAATGGCAGGAACAGCACGCTCAAGAATTACATAAGAGGCATAGTCTAAGAACCAATCTTTGTACATGCCAGTTACCTTGACTAAAGATTCGTTATCAGGGTTATCGGGCGTTACTTCATAGAATTCTTTTTCTTCCATACTATGCGTCCAATTCGGCTAAATCTAGTTCAACTTTAAGATTATTGATGATAAACTCTTGTCTGTTCGGTGTGTTTTTTCCCATATAGAATTCTAACAATTGTTCTATGGTCGTCCCTTTATCTAACATGACTGGATCTAATCGAATGTCTTCACCAATAAAATATTGGAATTCATCTGGCGAGATTTCACCTAATCCTTTAAATCGAGTAATCTCTGCTTTTCCAAGTAATTTATTGATTGCATTGACTCGCTCTTGTTCAGAATAACAATAGATGGTTTCCTTCTTATCACGCACCCTAAAGAGAGGTGTTTGTAAAATGTATAAGTGCCCTTCTTTGATGAGTTCTGGAAAGAATTGCAAGAAAAAAGTAATGAGTAGCAAACGTATATGCATCCCATCAACATCTGCATCTGTTGCGATAACTATATTGTTATAACGAAGGTCTTCCAGGCCGTCTTCAATATTTAGGGCAGCTTGCAAGAGATTGAATTCCTCGTTTTCATAGACGATTTTTTTCGTCATTCCGTAAGTATTCAACGGTTTTCCTCTAAGGCTAAATACCGCCTGGGTATTGACATCACGAGATTTTGTAATCGATCCACTTGCAGAATCTCCCTCTGTAATAAAGAGGGTTGAATCTAGGCGACGATCATTTTTAAGGTCCCCTAAATGCACCCTACAATCCCTTAGTTTTTTATTGTGCAAACTGGCTTTTTTAGCGCGTTCTCTGGCGAGCTTTCTAATCCCTGAAAGTTCTTTACGCTCTTTTTCTGCCTGCAATATTTTTCTTTGGATACTGGCAGCGACTTCTTGATTCTTGTGCAAGAAATTGTCCAACTGTGTCCCCATAAATTCATTGATATAGGAACGAACGGTGGGCATATTCCCCCCCATATCTGTAGAACCTAGTTTTGTTTTTGTTTGAGATTCAAAAACAGGCTCCATTACCTTTATACTTACGGCTGCTATAATGGATTTTCGAATATCAGCAGCGTCATAACTCTTCCCAAAAAACTCTCTGATGGTTTTTACATACGCTTCGCGAAAGGCGGCTTGGTGCGTCCCCCCTTGAGTGGTATTTTGTCCGTTAACAAAGGAGTGATATTCTTCGCTATACTGAGATTTACTGTGGGTCATAGCCACTTCAATGTCCTCTCCTTTTAAGTGGATAATAGGATAAAGCAAATCGCTTTCATTGATTTGATCTTCTAAAAGATCTTTCAGTCCGTTTTCTGAAAAATACTTTTCTCCATTAAAATCTATGGTTAATCCCGGGTTGAGATATACATAGTTTTTAATCATCTTAACGATATATTCTGCTCTATATTTATAGTGCTTAAAGATGGATCCATCTGGAATAAAACTCACCTTAGTTCCTCTTCTAGCTTTAGAAGGAGTTAAGTCACTTTCGTTAATGAGCGTGCCAAATTCAAAAGAGGCGCTTTTTGATTGCTCATCTCTTATGGATTCAACGATAAAAGAGGAGGATAAAGCGTTCACAGCTTTTGTCCCTACCCCATTAAGTCCAACAGATTTCTTAAAAGCACGAGAGTCATATTTCCCCCCAGTATTCATTTTAGAAACTACGTCAACTACTTTTCCAAGCGGTATACCACGACCATAATCACGCACAGAAACTTGACTCTCTGTTATTTTGATTTCGATGGTTTTCCCCGCCCCCATGACAAACTCATCAATACAGTTGTCGAGTACTTCTTTGATCAAAATATAGATCCCGTCGTCTGAGGAGGAGCCATCACCTAACTTCCCGATGTACATACCGGGACGCATACGGATATGCTCTTTCCAATCAAGGGAGCGTATATTATCTTCGGTATATTGTGCTTTTTCAGCCATAGTGCAGAAATGCTAATATAAAAGGTTCAAAGAGTTTGCGCTATATCAATAGCGCTAAAAAAATTAACATATCGTCGTTGAAAACTATTAATCGCTTGGTTCTAAAGTTTTTCCACGCTAACGTTGAGCGAGATAGGCCACAATATTTTGCTCTATTCTCGTTTCAATCTGCTCAAGATTTGCTTTTTCAAAACTTTTCCCTGTGATGTTTTCGTATAATTCGATGTACCTATTCGAGACTTCTGTTATGTATTCATCTGACATATCTGGAACACTTTGGCCTTCTAGGCCTTGAAAACCATTTGCAATAAGCCATTGACGTACAAACTCTTTAGACAATTGTTTTTGCGGTTCATTTGCAGCTTGCCTTTCGCTGTAGCCTTCGGCATAAAAATAACGAGAAGAATCTGGGGTGTGGATTTCATCAATTAAAACGATTTTGCCCCCTGCTGTTTTGCCAAATTCATATTTGGTGTCTACTAAGATTAGTCCTTTTTGGGCAGCTAATTCTGTTCCTCTTTGGAATAAGGTGCGGGTGTACTTTTCAAGTTCAATATAATCTGCTTCGCGCACAATGCCTTGGCGAATAATCTCTTCTCTTGAAATATCTTCGTCATGTCCTTCTTCGGCTTTCGTTGCCGGGGTGATAATAGGGACCGGAAAAGCATCATTTTCTTTCATCCCGTCTGGCATTTCAACTCCGCACAACAGGCGTTTACCTGCCTTGTATTCTCTTGCTGCATGCCCAGACATATAACCACGAATCACCATTTCAACTTTAAAAGGCAAACATCGCTTCCCAACAGATACACAAGGATCTGGGGTAGCTTCTAGCCAGTTAGGGACGATGTCTTTTGTGGCATCGAGCATTTGCGTGGCAATTTGATTAAGGATTTGTCCTTTGTAGGGAATGCCCTTTGGCATCACTACATCAAAAGCCGATAAACGATCTGTGGCTATCATAACTAAAAGATCATCTTTAAGGCTAATGACTTCGCGCACTTTGCCAGTATATTTATGGGTTTGCCCCGGAAGGGTAAAATTAGTTGCTAAAAGGCTGTTCATTAATTCTGGTGTTCTATATGCTTGTAAGCATCAATTACTTTTTTAACCAGTCGGTGACGAATCACATCGCGGTCATCAAGATGTAAAATTCCGATTCCTGAAGTCTCTTTCAAAATTAAAAGGGCTTCTTTTAATCCAGAAATCACCCTGCGTGGTAAATCAATTTGTCCTGGGTCGCCAGTGATGATAAATTTAGCATTGGGTCCCATACGCGTTAAAAACATTTTCATCTGAGCATGGGTGGTGTTCTGCGCTTCGTCAAGAATCACAAATGCATTGTCTAAGGTCCTACCACGCATAAAAGCTAGTGGAGCGATTTGAATGGTTCCTTTTTCTAAATGTGATGCTAAACGTTCTGCAGGAATCATATCCCTTAATGCATCGTAAAGCGGTTGCATATAAGGGTCTAATTTTTCTTTCATATCTCCAGGAAGGAATCCTAAGTTTTCCCCAGCTTCTACTGCAGGTCTAGTCAAGATGATACGCTTGACTTGCTTTTCTTTTAAGGCCTTCACGGCCAAAGCTACACTGGTATAAGTTTTCCCAGTTCCGGCAGGTCCAATGGCAAAAAGCATGTCGTTTTTCTTACTCAATTGGACCAACTTTTGCTGATTAAGGGTTTTAGCTTTAATAATCCTTCCCCCTATACCGTGTAAGATAAAAGCCTCTTTTTCGTTTGTTGCTTCATAGTCTTTTGAACCGTCAGCAGTGAGAATGAGTTCTATGGTTGCTTGATCAAGACTATTGAATTTTCCAAAGTGAGCAACGAGCATATCCACCCGTTTTTCAAACTCTTCTAAAATTTCTTCTTCCCCTAGTGCTTTAAGCTTATTTCCACGTGCAATGATTTTAATCTTAGGAAAATAGGCACGCAAGTGCTCAATAGTTTTGTTTTGTTCCCCAAAAAAATCTTGTGGGTTTACCTCACTTAATTCAATTTCAATTTCGTTCAATAGCTTTTTAATTAACGATTATACGCTCAGTTTTGTAAGTTTGTATTCAAATTTACGTTTTTCGTTCCAAACAAAATAAATAAAAAAAACTTTATGTCGATTATCACTTTTACGACCGATTTTGGGTATAAAGACTATTTTGTCTCTGTTGCAAAGGCGGCGTTACTTCAAGAGGCACCTAACACTACTGTAGTAGATGTATCACACGAGATAAGTCCCTTTAATCACACAGAAACAGCCTACATTCTTAAAAATGCTTACAAGAGTTTTCCAAAGGGAAGCATCCATATTGTAGGGGTAGATTCAGAATTATCTCCTGAAAATAATCATATCGTAATGCTCTTTGATGGGCATTATTTCATTGGGGCAAATAACGGTATCTTCTCATTGATCATTGAAGAAATGAAATACGAGAAGTTAGTAGAGATTAACATACACAATACCATACTGTCTACCTTCCCGGTACTCGATATATTTGTCAAAGTAGCCGGACATTTATCTAGAAAAGGATCCATGGATGTTATTGGGAAGCCCCTCAAGCAACTCAAAGAAATGGTAGGAGTTAAACCGGTAATTAACGATAGTAGCACACAAATAATTGGAAGTGTCATTTATATTGATAATTTTGGCAATGTTGTAACGAACATAAAAAAATCAACCTTTTTGGACATACAAAAAACACGTCCTTTTACGATCTATGCGCAAAGTGTCAAGTTTGAACATGTTTATGATTCTTTTGCTGCAGCGATTAACTTTTCTATCCCAAAAGAAAATAGAGAGGAAGACGGTAAAAAGATTGCATTATGGAATGCAGCTGGGCATTTAGAGCTTGCGATGTACAAGAGTAATCCTTTGAAAGTAGGAAGTGCGCACAGTTTATTTGGATTAGATTTTAGAACCCCTATAACCATCGTTTTTAATTAATATGTGGAGCATTTATAAACGGGAATTACAAAGCTTTTTTTACACTCCGTTAGGCTATGTGTTGCTTGTAACTTTTTTACTTTTAAATGGCTTGCTACTATGGATATTCCCATCGAATTGGAATATTCTTGATGCTGGTTTTGGGGATATAAACTTGTTTTTTGAACTCAATCCATGGCTCTTTATTTTTTTACTTCCTGCGCTAGGAATGAAATCCTTTTCTGAAGAAATTAAAGCGGGAACACTTGAATTGCTTTTGACAAAACCCATTAGCATCACTCGCCTTATTGCTGGAAAGTTTTTAGCGCTTTATACCATTTTATTGATCGCCTTGAGTGTATCGCTTTTTTACTTTCTTCAGTTAGAAGGTTTACTGTTAGAAAACAACAGCCTTGACTGGGGGGTATATTGTGGTTCTTTAGTGGGTTTATCCCTTTTAGCAGCCTCGCTTGCCGCCATTAGCTTGTGGGCATCAACTCTGGTAGATAGCGCTTTCTCTGCCTTTATGATTGCAGTTTTTGTTAGTATTTTTCATTTTTATGGTTGGAACCAAGTAGCAGATTTATTTACAAATCATTCTACTTATATCGCTTTAAAAAGCATTGGGCTTCAATATCATTATGGCGAGTTAAACAAAGGGATTATTCGACTTTCTAATGTTTGTTATTTAATACTCCAAAGTTTGTTTTTCCTTTTTTTGACTAAGATAAATATTAAAAATAGATGTCAATGATGCAACGTTTTGATATTTATCGTCTCCTTGCGGCAGTGGGAATTATACTCCTTCTGATGCAAGTTTTATTTTTCTTTAACTCACAATGGGACTTGACCTTGGATCAACGTTATACCCTTGCTGATAATACAGTTGAAATTACTCAATCCATCGAGCAACCAATTCTTATTGATGTAATGTTAGGTGGGGATCTTCCTGCCAACTATCAACGTTTAAGAACTGAATTGACCATACTCTTAAAGCAAATAAGTGAGCAAAATGAATTGATTCAATACAACTTTGTCGATCCTTTTGATGGAGTAGAAAACAAAGAAGGATTAATTGAGGAGTTATACCGCTATGGGCTTGCGCCCGAAGTTGAAATTGATCGAGAAAATCAATCTACAGAACAAACCATTGTTGTTCCATGGATGATTTTAAACATTCAGGATAATTCTCCATTTGAAAGTAAATCCATTCGTGTTTCGCTTTTACAGAAAAACCTAGGCGATACTGCTGAAGAGCGCATCGAGCAATCTATCCAGCAACTAGAATACAATTTAACCGATGGCCTCCACCGCTTGTTTTTAAAAGAGAAAAAAAGTATTGCTGTAATTAGCTCTCACAATGGCAGTTCTGACTTACAACTGGCGAGCTTACTGCAAAGCCTTGTTCCCTATTACAGTTTGGCCTCTTTTGACCTAAAAGCCTTTCCGGCACAGCCGTCAAAAACCTTAGAAAACCTCAATCGATTTGATCTTCTATTTGTCGCTAATCCGACAAATGAATTCACAACCGAAGAGAAGTTTATGCTAGATCAATTCACGCAAAACGGGGGAAATAGTCTTTTTATGATTGATCCAGTTAAAATTGCCCAAGACAGTCTTTTTTCCATCAAGGGCAATGCGATTGCAATACCAAAAGACATTGGCTTAGATGAGCTTTTTTTTAAGTATGGAGCGAGACTAAACAAAGACATTGTGACTGATTTATTCAGTGCTCCTATCGTCCTAGCACAAGGAGAAAACGCTTCGTCGGAATATCGACCCTATCCCTGGATATACCACCCTTTAGTCGAACCCAACGCAGAGCATCCTATAGGTAGTGCTGTAGGAAATGTATTGCAGCAATTTGTCAGCTCTATTGACACCTTAAAAAATCAAACAAAAAAGACCATCTTACTTAGCACTTCTAATCGCTCTAAAGTGAGAACCCCCCCCTTTATAATTGCTCTTGAAGAAGCGACAAAACCCATTAAGCCAACAAATTATGAGGATAAAAGTAATATTACTGGAGTTTTATTAGAAGGAAAATTTCCTTCTTTATTTCAAAATAGAATTGCACCATTTACTTGGGATAAAACAGCTGATACTCGCCCTGCAAAAATGGCTATTTTCTCTGATGGAAATATGGGAGAAAATCAATTAGACAAGGGGAATCCGCTTGAATTAGGCTATGATAAATGGACCAATAACCTTTATGCAAATAAGCAATTATTGCAAAACACGGTACATTACCTTATGGGAGAAAACAAACGTCTAATCTTACGCTCAAAAGAAATTCGCTTAGCCTTTTTAGATCAAACGCTTGTTGCTGAAGAAAAAGAAAAAATTCAGACTGTTATTTTCGCTTTACCGCTAGCCATTTTGGCCTTAATAGGCCTCTTATTTAGCAGTCTTCGTAGACGTGTTTATCGTCGATAACTTTTCATAAGTTTCTTTTTGGATTGCTTTGTTTTAAGATATATTTGAATGTATAAAATTTAGACTTATGAAGTTTATCATCTCAAGTAATCAACTGCTTAAACAACTACAAATATTAGGGGGTGTGATCAATAGCTCAAACACCTTACCTATTTTAGATAATTTTTTATTTGAACTCAATCAAGATCGATTGACCATTACTGCTTCTGATTTAGACACAAGCATGTCTTCTAGTCTTTCAGTTGAATCCACAGATACAGGTAATATTGCAGTCCCAGCGCGTTTATTGCTAGATACCTTAAAAACTTTTCCAGAGCAGCCGCTTACTTTCACGGCAGAAAACAATGCTATTGAAATAAGTGCAAATAATGGAAAATACAGCCTAGCCTATTTGTCTGGAGAGGAATTTCCAAAGGCCGTGCATCTAAAAGATCCAAGCAAAACTATCATTATGGGGGATACCCTAGCAAATGCCATCAACGCCACTCTTTTTGCTTCTGGGAACGATGATTTAAGACCTGTGATGAGCGGAGTCTTTTTCCAGTTTTCGACTGAAGGCTTGACTTTTGTTGCGACAGATGCACACAAATTAGTCAAATACACCAGATCTGACGTTACCGCTTCTGGTACTGCAGAATTTATCATGCCGAAAAAAGCCTTGCAGATCTTAAAAGGAATTTTACAAGGCAGCGAAGAGGATATCAATATAGAATACAACGATACAAACGCCCAATTTACTTTTGCTAACACTAGCTTAAATTGCCGTTTAATTGAAGGGAAATATCCTAATTATGAGGCGGTTATCCCAAAAGAAAATCCAAATGTACTCACCATACACCGGGAAACTTTATTGAATTCACTACGTCGTGTGAGTATCTTTTCTAACAAAACCACCTATCAAATTCGATTAAAAATTGCTGGAGCAGAATTAAATATTTCTGCTGAAGACTATGACTTTAGCAATAAAGCCGAAGAGCGTTTAAGCTGCAGTTATATTGGAGATGATATGCAAATAGGCTTTAATTCACGTTTTTTGATTGAAATGCTCAATAATCTAGGTGCAGATGAAGTTTCTTTATCGATGTCTATGCCTAACAGAGCTGGAATCATCACTCCCCTAGACGATATTGAAGAAGGAGAACACATTACCATGCTAGTCATGCCTGTAATGTTAAACGACTAAATATTTCTATAAGTCCATAAAAAAAGGCTCACAATGTGAGCCTTTTTTATGTGATAAAGTTACTAAGCTTAAGCTACAGTAATCGAAGCCGACATACGCTTATAAATCCCTTTTTCTAATTTTTCTCTAATGGCAGAAAATGCATCTAAGGTAATGGCTACATCTTCTAGGTTGTGTGAAGCAGTAGGGATCAAACGCAATAGTATTAATCCTTTTGGAATCACAGGATAAACGACGATAGAACAAAAGATACCGTAGTTTTCACGCAAATCTTTCACCAATACCATTGCTTCTGGAATACTCCCTTTTAGATATACTGGCGTGACACAACTTTGTGTAGTTCCTATATCAAAACCACGTTCTTTTAAACCATTTTGTAATGCATTGACATTCTCCCATAATTTGGCTTTAAATTCTGGACGAGAACGCAACATATCTAAACGTTTTAAGGCACCTTCAACTAAAACTGATTGCAGAGATTTTGCAAACATTTGAGAGCGCATATTGTACTTTAAGAAGTCAATGATTTCTTTATCTGCTGCAATAAAAGCACCAGTTGAAGCCATCGACTTAGCAAATGTGGCAAAGTAAACATCGATATCAGCTTGTACGCCTTGCTCTTCTCCAGCACCAGCACCTCTTTCTCCTAATGTTCCAAAACCGTGAGCGTCATCGACCAATAGTCTAAATTGGAATTGCTCTTTTAAAGCAACAATTTCTTTCAAACGACCTTGTTCTCCTCTCATTCCAAAAACTCCTTCAGAGATCACTAATATCCCTCCTCCAGTCTGTTCTGCTACCTTAGTTGCGCGAACAAGATTCTTTTCAAGGCTTTCGATATCATTGTGTTGATAGGTAAATCGCTTTCCGGGATGTAAACGAACCCCATCAATAATACATGCATGGGCGTCAACATCATAAACGATCACATCATTTTTAGACACTAAAGTATCAATGGTAGATAAGATACCTTGGTACCCAAAGTTGAGTACATAAGCGGCTTCTTTTTCTACAAATTCTGCTAACTCACGTTCTAATTGCTCATGTAAATCTGTGTGTCCAGACATCATACGTGCCCCCATAGGGTAGGCAGATCCATATTTTGCTGCAGCTGCAGCATCAACTTCACGAATTTCGGGTTGGTTTGCTAATCCCAAGTAGTCATTGACACTCCATGTAATAACTTCTTTTCCATTAAATTTCATTCTGTTTGAAATCGGTCCTTCCAACTTTGGAAAAACAAAATAACCTTCAGCTACTGAAGCCCATTTCCCTAAAGGTCCTTTGTTTTCTAGAATACGCTCAAATAAATCTTTCATCTGCCTCTTCTTTCTTGTGCTAAACACTATTGTATATATTCAATTTTTTTAGGTTCTTCTGCGTGATCAGAATCAAAGAAGCCTTGCTCTTTCATCCATTTATCATTGTAAATTTTACTCATATATCGCGAACCGTGATCTGGGAATATCGCAACAACTTTACTGTTTTCATCAAACTCCCCTTCTTCATTTAATTGCTTAATTGCTTGAAGAGCTGCTCCACAAGTATAACCCACAAACATTCCTTCCTTTTTGGTTGTTTCTCTTGCGGTATGAGCACTTTCTTCGTCGCTTACTTTGACAAACTTATCGATTACATCAAAATTTGTAGCGGTTGGAATTAGGTTTTTACCTAAGCCTTCTATGCGGTAGGGATAGATTTCTTTAGGGTCTAACTCCTGGGTTTCGTGATATTTTTTCAAAACCGAACCATAGGCATCTACACCGATGATTCTAATATTGGGGTTTTGCTCTTTCAAATATTTAGCGCTTCCAGAGATTGTACCTCCGGTTCCACTACACGCAACAAGATGAGTTATTTCACCATTTGTTTGTTTCCATATCTCTGGACCAGTGGTATTATAATGCGCTTGTGCATTTAAGTCATTAAAATATTGATTGATATAAACCGACTCTTTGGTTTCTTGATGAATGCGCTTAGCTACTTGATAATATGATCTTGGGTCGTCTGCTTTAACATTTGCTGGGCATACATAAACTTTTGCTCCCATGGAGCGCAACATATTGATTTTATCTTCAGAGGACTTTGAACTAACTGCCAAAATACAGTCATAGCCTTTGATCATAGAAACCATAGCTAAACTAAAACCGGTATTCCCAGAAGTAGTTTCAATGATGGTGGTGTTTTCTTTGATAAGTCCCTTACGTTCTGCTTCTTCAATAATATGAAGTGCAATACGGTCTTTATTAGAGTGCCCCGGATTAAAGGCCTCCCACTTGGCATAAAAGCTACCTTTAAAGCCTTTAACTACCTTCTTGAGTTCTACTAATGGTGTATTTCCTACTAGGGATAATAAATTGGGAACTGATTGTATACCTGATGACATATCTTGGTTATGTTTGGACAAACCAGAGCAAATTTAATTAAAAAATATTATTTATCTGTATTCTCTAGCGCAAGAAGAAAAGCATACTTTTTCGCCGTTTCTTTTAGTCCTTGAAATCTACCAGAAGCTCCCCCATGACCAGCAGTCATATTTGTATCTAAAAACAAAACAGTATTATCCTCTTTATGCAGTCGCAAACGTGCTACCCACTTAGCTGGCTCCCAATATTGTACTTGAGAATCATGTAAACCCGTAGTTACTAATAAATTTGGATAAGCTTGTTTTTTAACATTATCATAAGGAGAATATGACTTGATATAATGATAGTATTCTTCATTATTAGGATTTCCCCATTCGTCATACTCACCCGTTGTCAGTGGGATACTTTCATCAAGCATGGTCGTAACTGCATCTACAAAAGGGACCGCTGCAATAACCCCCTTATACAATTGAGGCGCATCATTGACAATAACCCCAATTAACAATCCTCCTGCTGAGCCTCCGTAAGCAAACAAATGTTTTTCACTCGTCATCCCTTGCTCAATTAAATATTGAGAACAAGCGATAAAATCAGAAAAGGTGTTTTTTTTCTTTAACATTTTACCATCGTCATACCACTTTCTTCCCATGTATTCTCCCCCGCGAACATGTGCAATTGCAAAAGCAAATCCTCTGTCTAATAAGCTTAAACGAGTGGTAGAAAATCCAGGATCAATTGTTGAACCATAAGACCCATAGGCATATTGCAGTATAGGGGTCTCTGGTGTTAAGGCAGTATCTTTTCTATAAACCAGTGAAATAGGAACTTTCACTCCGTCTTTAGCGTTTGCCCATAGGCGTTTAGATAAATAGTTGTTTTTATCGAACTTCCCACCTAATACCTCTTGTTCTTTGAGAATGGTCTGGGTTTTATCTTTCATATCAAATTCAATCACACAAGATGGTGTCGTCATTGAATTATAGACATAACGCAGCTTTGTGGTGTCAAAATCAATATTAGTTGAAGTGTAAACCGTGTAGGTTTCCCCTTCTAATGGTAAATAATAATCTTCTTGCTCATCCCATCTTTTGATGCGGATTTTGGCTAAGCCTTCAACTCTTTCTGTTACAGTCCAGTATTCATTAAAAAGTTCTAAATCTTCGAGTAAAACATCTTCTCTATGTGCCAAAACTTCTTCCCAATTTTCCATTTGAGTAGCGGTAATTGGCGTCTTCATTACCTTGTAATTCTTTGCTCCATCTGCATTAGAAAAAATGTAGAAATGTTCTCCATAGTGTGAAATACTATACTCTAAATCTTCCTTTCTATCTTGGACAGTGGCAAAAGCCGAAAGCGGTTCATCTGCTTTGATGAATTGAAATTCTGTAGACAGCGTACTATAAGAACCTATAAAGATATAATCTTCTGATTTTGATGTAGTCACATAACAAGAAAAGGTCTCATCTTCTTCTTTAAAAACCAATTCACTCTGTGCATTTAGATCCTCTAAAGTATGGCGATATATTGCTTCTGATCTAAGTGTAGTAGGGTTTTTTGTTGTGTAAAAAAAGTGATTATTGTCTTTTGCCCATGCGCTACCACCGGTACTATTTACAATAGAGGTGTCAAAAATTTCTCCTGTAACTAAATCTTTGACTTTAAGTACATATTGACGTCTTGAAACAGTATCAATTCCAAAGATGGCCTTAGTATTATCTGGGCTTATATTAATGCCTACAAGGCGGAAATAATCTTGCCCTTTAGCCATTTCATTACAATCAAATAAGATTTCTTCTGGAGCGGTTAAGCTATCTTTTTTACGGATATAAATAGGATAGTCTTGCCCTTTTTCATAACGGGTGATATACCAGTAATCATTATAAAAGTAGGGTACAGAATTGTCCTCTTCCTTAATACGACCCTTCATCTCTTTAAATAACTTATTCTGGAGTGGTACTAATTGTTGAGTTGACTTTTGATAATAATCATTTTCGCGTTCTAGGTAATCAATCACCTCTGGGTTTTCACGCTCTTTAAGCCAATAGAATTCATCCATCCTAATATCATCGTGCATTTTGTGCTGATAGGGTTTTTGATCGGCTAAAGGTGGGGTAAGCGAAGCATCTGGTTTCATTTCTGGTGTAGTATTTTTACAAGCAATTGTCAATAATGAAAAAAGCAAAATTAAGCCTTTAACATTAGCATAAACTGGATAAAGAGCATTATTCATCATGATATTAAAATTTAAAATTGTTTTAAACAGTTCAACACATAATCGTGCTGTACATCGGTATAATCCCGATGGGTGACAAAGCGCAATTTCCCTGAACCCATACTGATTAACTTAACTCCATTTTTTTGCATATAAGTCATAAAATGTTCTTCTAATTGTGCAGAAGTCAATTCAAAAATAACAATATTTGTGTCAACAGGAGCAAGATAATCAATACCATCAATCGCTAGTACTGCTTCACCTAGGGCTTTTGCCTTTTCGTGATCTTTTGCCATGGCATCCCAATGGTGATCTATCGCATAGCTTGCTGCCTGCGCTAAATAGCCTGCTTGTCGCATTCCCCCGCCTAAAATTTTCCTTATCCTAAGGGCTTTATCCATAAGCGCCTTTGAACCAACTAAAGCCGATCCTACTGGAGCACCTAATCCTTTGCTAAAGCAAACCGAAATCGTGTCAAAATGAGTTCCATAAAAAGTCGGGGAAGTTTTTGTCGCAATCATCGCATTCCAGATTCTTGCTCCGTCTAAATGTAACGGCAGCTTTTCTTTTTTGCACAAGGTTGCGATACGCTTAATTTCCTCTGGATCATAGCAGGCTCCTCCCCCTTTATTGGTAGTGTTTTCTAATGCCACTAAAGCTGTTTTAGGAGAATGATAAAAATCTGCAGGGTTAATACGCTGTTGAATTTGATCTGCGGTAATGCGCCCTCTTTCTCCCACAATGGTAGCACAAGAAACTCCACTATTAAAACTCACACCTCCCCCTTCATAATTAAATACATGGGCATAGTGATCGCAAATCAATTGCTCTCCGGGGTTTGTATGAAGCTTGATCGCCGTTTGATTTGCCATAGTCCCAGAGGGAAAAAATAAAGCAGCCTCTTTTCCGAATAGCTGAGCAACTTTGGCCTCTAAAGCATTTATACTGGGATCTTCTTTAAAAACATCATCTCCAACTTCGGTTTGCAACATCTGCTGCAACATTTCTTTAGAGGGGCGCGTGACTGTATCACTAATTAGGTTTACTTGCATATTTATTTACATCCTAGGCTACTCCCAATCGGAGAGCCATCTGGTATTTTTGGCGAAACTAAAGGTTGAAGCTCTGCTGGTTGTTCAAAATAATTTTCAATGCTATTGCGGTAGTAATTCCCATAAGGATGAGTACGTTGATCCTTAAACCAGGTCGATAAAGCGAATAAGCTTTCATGGACCTCTGCACGAACTGCATTAGGAATATTTGACGCTTGACCTAATTGCATCATATACTTCAAAAGGTTTCCTTGAACCACCAACTGAATCGCTTTGGCTTCGGTATCATATTGTTTCTGCTTAAAGCTGTCCTCGATCAAAAGGGTCAAAGTCTCTTTAAAGTCTAGTTGTTGCTCGTCAAAAGCTTTTTGCTGGACCAATCGTGCTGCCCTTTGTTCATTGAGTAGCATGGATAAAACAGCATCGCTTAAGGTATGGGCTGCGCCCAAAGCATCAAAGGTCAATCCTGTTTGCGTTGCAAAACTTTCTCGGCTTGCCCCATACCCAAAGGCATGTGGGGGCATCATCTTTCTAATGTGCGGTGGAATCCCCAGGGTCCCTTGATCTAAAGAATTTATTAAAGTTGCTAAGGCTTCTTTTTGAACGCGAGGCGCAACAGCTTTGACACCAATAGAAGAACCTCCTTTTACCCCATAATCATAATCTTGCCCACCGATCAATTTAACCACTCCTTCTAATTGATAACGATGTAAAAAGTAAAGCGGAACCAATCGATCACGAAGCACAGACAAGGGCTCCCCTGTTTTTAATTGATCTGTAGAAAAATTATTCATTGCGATTTGACGTACTGCTAAAAGGTGATTAAATTCTTCTACAACCATCTTTCCATTGTCCCATAGGTGCGCGTAAGGATGTGCTCCCCCTATGGGTCGCGCATCGCGATCGGCAATAAAACGATGTCCTGCAGCATAACTCTCTTCTAAAATTTGATTTAAGGCAGCAGTTTCGTCAGCTCCATCGGGGAAATCACTGTAGGCATATTTTACCGTGACCTTATCCCAATCGCCAATTCCACCCGCATAAGCGTTTTGATAGCTTATTTGACCATCTTCAATGGCCAAGTTGGGATGAGGATAATCCATCACAGAAGCGCGCTCTTTTACACTAGCGGCAAAATTATGAGTGAAACCTAAAGTATGTCCTATTTCATGGGCAGATAATTGCCGTATTCTCGCTAAAGCCATCTGCAACATGGGATCATCATTTTCATCGTCTTTTGCATAAGGGCTATCTGTCAAGGCTTGTGCGATCATAAAGTCTTGTCGAATACGCAAACTTCCTAAACTTACATGCCCTTTCAAAATTTCGCCACTTCGGGGATCAACCACACTCGCCCCATAACTCCACCCACGGGTAGAGCGATGCACCCATTGGATCACATTATAGCGCACATCCATGGGATCGGCATCATCTGGTAATATTTTTAATTGAAAAGCATCTTTATATCCTGCAGCTTCAAAAGCCTGATTCCACCATTTTCCGCCTTCTAATAAGGCAGACCGAACAGGCTCTGGCGTTCCATTATCTAAATAATAAATAATGGGTTCAACGGCTTCACTCACCGCTGCATTAGGGTCTTTCTTTTCTAAGCGATGGCGCAGGGTAAACACTTTGCGGGTTGCCTCGTTTACTGGCGTAGAATAATCATTATAGCTAAAAGGAATCGCACCAGATCGAGGGTCAAACTTTCGCTGCTCAAAAGCCACCTCTGGTAGCTGTACAAAAGAGTGATGCTGGTGCACACTAACACTATTAGGAGACGGAGTCACCGAGCGAATCAAAGCTCCTTGCGGACTTCCTTGAAAGGTAAGTAGCACGTCAAACTCACTGTTTTTTGGGAAATTCTTCGTGCGAGCTAAAGAAACCGCAGAACGGCTTTTATCCACAGAATAACTCCCTTGTTTACTGCGCTTCAAACGTTGAGATACCCCATGTGCATCTTGCATCAAGAAAGGGGTTAAATCAATGGTATAATGAGTAGCTGTTGTATTTTTAATAAGAAAACCAAAAAGAACAGATTTGGCAAAAGCCTGCTCAATAGAAGCCTGCTCAAGTTCATTATCAGAAGTGCTACGGTAGTCTAAATTGGGCTGCACCAACATTAACTTATTTCCCATTTTTGTAAAATGAACTACCCGTTCATTACCCAATTGCCCTCGATCTAAGCCAATATCGTTACTGCCTATCCCAGCGCTTAAGCTATTGATGTATAAAAAAGATTGCTCCATTTGAGAAGCGCGATTTACTTTAAGTAAAATTTGGCCATTGGTTTGATCATAACTAAAGTCAAAAAAGCCTTGATAACTTTTTAGTGTCGAACTAACTGCCACGGCAGCCTTATTCGCCTTCCGCCTTTTATTTTGGGCTTGACCCATAAAAAACACTAAACAAAGACTAAGCCCTATTATTGTCTTTAAATTCATACCGATTATTTATTCTAACAAGCTAAAAAAATATTTCAAACAAATAAAGAATCGCGAACTAAATTCTATTTTTACAAAAAATTAAATATGCTCACATCTGATCAACTTAAAGATCTGTTTGAACGCCTTGGTGCGTTAAGGAGGTATCTTTGACATTGATGCCAAAGAAATCCAAATTCGCAATCAAGAAGAAATTACCCTAGATCCTAGCTTTTGGAATGATCCTAAAAGAGCCGAAACACATATGAAAGGCTTGCGTACCCTTAAAAAATGGGTCACAGATTACAACCATGCAAAGCAATTAGGCGAAGACTTAGAAGTCCTCTATGAATTTTATAAGGCAGGCGAAGCCGAAGAAGACGAACTCAACACTACCCATCAAAAACTCTTGGGTGTACTCGAGGATATCGAATTTAGAAATATGCTCTCTGATGAAGGAGATGCTTTAAGTGCTGTTTTACAAATTACTGCAGGCGCCGGCGGAACAGAAAGTTGTGACTGGGCAGAAATGTTAATGCGCATGTATTTGATGTGGGCAGAAAAACAGGGTTTTAAAATCAAAGAACTCAACTATCAAGCTGGAGATGTTGCAGGGATTAAAACCGTAACCCTAGAAATTGATGGAGACTTTGCCTTTGGGTGGTTAAAAGGTGAAAACGGCGTACATCGACTGGTACGCATCTCCCCATTTGATAGTAATGCAAAACGACATACTTCCTTTGCTTCTGTTTATGTTTACCCACTTGCAGACGATAGTATTGAAATCATCATTAACCCCTCTGAGATATCATGGGAAACCATGCGCTCTAGTGGTGCTGGAGGTCAAGGTGTAAATAAAATTGAGACTGCTGTACGTTTACGTCATGCCCCATCGAGGATTATGATCGAAAATTCTGAAACTAGATCACAACTCGAGAATAAAGCAAAAGCCATACAATTGCTTAAATCGCAATTATACGAAATTGAGTTGCAAAAAAAGATGGCAGCCAGAGACGAAATTGAAGCTTCTAAAAAGAAGATTGAATGGGGATCTCAAATTCGCAACTATATTATGCAACCCTATAAACTAGTCAAGGATGTTAGAACACAAACAGAAACCAGTGATGTAGATGGGGTACTTAATGGAAACATCGACGCATTTTTAAAAGCCTATTTGATGTTTATGGGACAAGAAAAAGAAACTGATATCTTATGACAAATATCAAGAATATCATTTTTGATTTAGGGGGCGTCTTGATTGACTGGAACCCAGACTATGTTTTTAAAGAAGTCTTTAAGGACGATGAAAAACTGGCCTGGTTCTATCGCGAAATCTGTACCATGGATTGGAACGAAAATCAAGACGCGGGCTACCCTATTGATAAAGCGACCGAAGAACTGGTCGCTCTCTTCCCTCAATATGAAGATTGGATTCGCCAATATTACGGCCGTTGGGAAGAAATGCTGGGCGATGCTAATCAAGGCACTGTACAACTCTTAAAACAATGTGTCGATTCACCAGAGTTAAAAGTGTTGGCTTTAACCAATTGGAGTGCAGAAACTTTTCCAGTTGCCCTTAAAAAATTTGACTTTTTGCAATGGTTTGAAGGCATTGTTGTTTCTGGAGAAGAAATGACTAGAAAACCCTTTCCAGAGATCTATCACACCACCTTAAAAAGGTTTGAAATAAAAGCAGAAGAATCCCTCTTTATAGACGATAATCTAAGAAATATTGAAGCTGCAGCAGCCTTAGGAATTCAATGCATCCACTTTATCTCTCCCCAACAACTTGAAAAAAAATTAAAAGAATTAAAGCTATTATGAGTCTAAAAATCTATCATAACTCCCGCTGTAGAAAATCAAGAGAAGCCCTGCATTATTTAGAAGAAACAAAACAAAGTTTTGACATCATCAATTATATTGAAAACAGCTTGTCAAAATCAGATATTAAACAACTTTTAAAAGAATTGGGATATGCCCCACAAGAGTTAATCCGAAAAAGCGAATCCATTTGGAAAGAACATTACAAAGGAAAGGACTTATCTGTAGATGAATTAGTTACAGCCTTAAGCGAATATCCAAAACTAATCGAACGCCCCATTATTTCTAATGGAAAACAAGCGGTGGTTGCCCGTCCCCTAGAAAAATTGATTGATTTTTTAAAATAATTTCTAATCGGTGAAACTTTTTAAACAAAATGGAGTCTAATAAAAGTTAATATCTGCTAATGAAAAACACTATTGTACTATGCCTATCTTTATTGATGGGTAAAATAGCTTTTGCGCAACGTCCACAAAACTTTCAAAAACCTGCAAAAATCTCCCTAACGGGAAAAGTCATTGACCAAGAAACCCAACAACCCCTAGAATACGCCACCATAACCTTAAAAAATCCTCGTTTCCCCGATCGGCTGCAAGGAGGTGTTACAAATGAAGAAGGGCAATTCAACTTCGAAATCTTCCCCGGTCGTTACACCATTACCACAGAATATATATCTTTTGAAAAAGACATCAAAGAGGGAGTCGTCCTGCGAGAGTCTAAAGATTTAGGCACTATTGCACTGGGGATGGAAGTCAATAGCTTAAATGAAGTAGAACTCGTCGCAGAACGTACCGAGGTAGAAATCCGCTTGGACAAACGCGTCTACAATGTTGGAAAAGACATCACCGTTCGCGGCGGGTCTGTCTCAGATGTGATGGATAACATTCCTTCTGTCTCGGTTGATGTTGAGGGGAATATTTCGCTTCGCGGAAATAACAACGTCCGTATTTTAATCAATGGCAAGCCCTCTGGTCTAGTTGGATTATCTGGCCCAGACGCCTTACGTCAACTTCCTGCAGAAGCCATTGAACGTGTAGAAGTCATCACCTCTCCTTCTGCCCGCTATGAAGCTGCAGGAACCGCAGGAATCTTAAATATTATATTAAAAAAAGAACAACTCGCCGGCTTTAATGGATCCTTTATTTTAAATGGTGGAGCACCGACAACCTACGGCGGATCAGCTTCTTTAAACTGGAGAAATAAAAAATTAAACGTTTTTACCACAACTTCCTATAATAATGGAAAATCATTGGGAGGCGGGATTTTTAACAGTGAATACTTTAATGGTGATCAAGCCAGTACATTTACGAATGAGACCAGAGATTACGATCGCAATAGAGAACGCTTCTTTATTAATCTAGGTGCAGAATACTTTTTTGATGATAATACTACTTTAACGTTGAGTGGATTTTTAAGACGTTCAAATAATGAGAGTAATAACACTACTATCATTGAAGATTTAAACACTGGCGGAAATGTTTTAAACCGATTAGGACGCTATCAAGATGAGACCGAAGAGGACAACTCTGGTCAATTCACAGCTAACTTCACCAAAAAATTCAATGATAAAGGGCATGAGTTAGTGATTGAATTTCAATCAGAAGAAAGCAGTGAAGACGAATCTGATTTTGCCCTTAATACCAATGTATTTAATCAAGCTTCTTCAACAGAAGAAAAGCAAAAAAGACAATTACTGCAGTTAGATTATGTTTACCCCATTGATGAAAACACCCAATTTGAAACAGGTTTTCGTGGAAATTATAGCCAGCAAGACACAGATTATCAAGTATTTGACATTAATGGAAATGACAGAAATCTAAACACAAATCTGACCAATTATTTAGGTTTTACTCAAAATATCAATGCTGCTTACACCCAGTTTGGAAAAAAAGTAAACAAATTCTCCTATCTCCTTGGGGTACGTATGGAGCATACTAAAATTGTGATTGATCAACGCACCGCTAATATTTATAAAGAAAAAAAATACACCGGTTGGTTCCCAACAGTAAATTTATCCTATGAATTCAATGAAAAAGAGAATATCACTTTAGGGTACAGTAGAAGGATTAGACGACCGCGTTCTTGGTCGTTAAATCCTTTTCAATCATTAACCAGTTTGACCTTTTTCAGACAAGGGAATCCTAATTTAGATCCTTCCTATGCGAACTCTTTCGACTTTGGTTATCTTAAACGTTGGGAAAAATTCACCATAAATGGTTCTGTTTATTATTCTACTTCAAAACAAGTAATTACCCGTATAACAGAAGCTACCGGTACGATTGTAAGAGTAAGTGATGATCCTATTATTGATGTACCAGCATTGCGTTCCACCTCAATCAACCTAGCCGAAAATAATCGTACCGGGACAGAATTCACCTTGACTTATTCCCCAAAACGTCAAGTACGTATTAGCGGTAACTTCAATATTTTTAATTCTGAAACCATCGGAACGTATGAAGATCAGATTTTAGATGCAGAAATTATAAGTTGGTTTGCAAGAGTCAATGCCAGCTTCCCCTTGCCTTTTGGAATCACCACCCAACTGAGAACATTCTATAGTGGACCTAGTGCAACAGCTCAAACAGAATCACAAGGAATTCTCTCAATGTCTGGTGCGATCAACAAAGGCCTATTCAATAAGAAAGGAACTTTATCTTTCCGTGCTTCAGATATCTTTAATTCTAGACGAAGAAAAAGTACTACAGTGACAGAGAATTTCACTAACTATACTGAATTTCAATGGAGACAGCCCACCTATATTTTAACCTTTACCTACCGTATTAAAGAAAGTAAAAACGATCGTAAAAGGTCACAACGTTCCAATAGAGATGGGGGTGATGGGGGAGAATTTGACTTCTAAGCTATACTTAACTTTACCGCATAAAAAAACACCTCAATTAGCGGTGTTTTTTATATGGGATAATTTTATTTTCTTTTGGGAACCTCTTTACGCCCATCTTTCTTTTCTTGAATCCATTCAAGTAATGATCCTGTCAACCAATAAGGAATGACAAAAGTCAACAAAAATATCATTAGCCAAAAGCCAATGGTTAATATCGATAAAAAGGTTAAAAATCCTAAATACTGGTCAAATTCAAACATGATCTTCAATTTGTCACAAAATTAATGCATTTCTCTCGTTCTGGCAATGAGAATTCTTTTTTTATTCACAATGCTATTCACACTAGTTCGCCATTGATTTTTACCTTATTTTTGTAACAAATATATTGACATGAATTTTCGTATTGAAAAGGACACACTAGGAGAGGTTAAAGTACCTAAAGACGTTTATTGGGGCGCACAAACAGAACGCTCAAGAGCAAATTTTAAAATCGGTCCAGTAGGATCCATGCCCATGGAGGTGGTTGAAGGTTTTGCTTACTTAAAAAAGGCCGCCGCTTATACCAATCACGAATTAGGTGTTTTAGACATTACTAAAAGAGACCTTATCGCTCAAGTATGTGACGAAATCCTTGCGGGAGAACTCAACGACCAATTCCCATTGGTGATTTGGCAAACAGGTTCTGGGACGCAAAGCAATATGAATGTAAATGAAGTCATTGCAAACCGCGCTCATGTACTTGCGGGAAATACTTTAGGAGAGGGAGACAAAACCCTTGCCCCTAACGATGACGTCAATAAATCACAATCTTCAAATGACACCTTTCCTACTGGGATGCATATTGCAGCTTATAAGAAGGTAGTTGAAGTTACTCTGCCAGGGGTTAAAACCATGAGAGATGCCCTCGATAAGAAGGCAAAAGCGTTTGAATCTGTCGTAAAAATTGGTCGTACGCACTTGATGGATGCCACTCCCCTTACTTTAGGCCAAGAGTTCTCTGGATATGTTTCACAGTTGGATCACGGGATTGCTGCACTTGAATTTACATTAAAACATTTATCAGAAGTGGCTTTGGGTGGAACTGCAGTTGGAACGGGCATTAATACCCCTAAAGGCTACGCCAAAAGGGTTGCAGAATACATTGCTGAGTTCACTGGTTTACCCTTTATCACCGCACATAATAAATTCGAAGCGCTAGCTGCTCATGATGCCATTGTTGAAACCCACGGGGCATTAAAACAACTCGCGGTCTCTTTAAATAAAATCGGAAACGATATTCGCTTAATGGCCTCTGGCCCACGTTCTGGAATCGGAGAAATCATTATTCCTGCCAATGAGCCTGGAAGCTCAATTATGCCTGGAAAAGTTAACCCTACCCAGTGCGAAGCCTTAACCATGGTTTGTGCGCAAGTAATGGGGAACGATGTGGCCATTACTGTGGGAGGAACTCAAGGACATTATGAACTCAATGTTTTTAAACCTATGATGGCGGCAAACATTTTACAATCTGCGCATTTAATTGGAGATGCCTGTGTAAGCTTTACCGAAAACTGTATCGTAGGGATTGAACCTAATCAAACGCGTATCGATGAATTAGTGAATAATTCACTTATGCTTGTCACAGCTTTAAACACAAAAATCGGTTATTACAAAGCTGCTGAAATTGCCAATAAAGCTCATCAAGAAGGAACGACCTTAAAAGCAGCTGCACTAGCCCTTGAATATTTAACAGAAGAAGAATTTGATCAATGGGTGCGCCCAGAAGATATGACTGGTAATGCCTGAAATTAGCTTTAGAAAATTCTCGTCGGCAGATGCAACTACATTCAAAGCGCTTAATATTGAATGGCTAGAAACGTACTTTGTTGTCGAAGCAATTGATGAACTCGTATTGAGTAATCCTCAAACAGAAATCATCGATAAGGGAGGTTTTGTTTTTATGGCGATAATGGAAGAAAAAACAGTAGGTACATTTGCCTTTATCAAAAAGGGCGAGGGCATTTATGAGTTTAGTAAGATGGCTGTCCCTCCTACTCTAAGAGGAAAAGGAATTGGCAATCTAATGATGCAATTTGCGATTCGATTTGCAGAACAACACCACTGGGAAAAGATTCTTTTGTATTCTAATACCATCTTAGAAAACTCCATCTACCTTTACCGCAAATACGGTTTTATTGAAGTGCCACTAGAAAAAGATGCACTTTATTCAAGGGGGAATATTAAAATGGAAATGCTTCTTTAAGGCATTAAGAACTCCAATACAATCGCTAAACTTTCTCTTGGTCTTTCTTCCATGGGAACATGGCCTGTTTTAGGCATAATCACCATTTGTGCATTTTTGATGGCTTCCTTGAATCTTGGAGCATCACTTACTGGAATCCATGCATCATTTTCTCCCCAAAGAATTAAAGTAGGGGCTTTGATCAGCCCTAAACGATCGGTATAATCCTCTCTTTCGACATAGGCACGATCAATAAAGGCTTGTCTATTCCCTTCAAAATGTGTTAAGTCATGATAGCGATCAATGGTACTCGCTTTAATCAAAGTTTCATCAAAATAAACTTCTTTGATATTATTTTCAATAAAGCTGCGCGGAGTAATATAACGGATTAAATTATTTACAATTGGGGTTTTCGCCATTTTGATTATCATAGGCGTATTTTTAAAAGGAAAACCACTGGGATCTAACAAGACCAATTGTTCAACTTTTTCTGGATGATAACTTGCGTATAACCAAGATATTAATCCTCCTAAAGAATTCCCACCTAAATGAAATTTACCCACCTTTAGTTCCTCTAAAAAAGTATCGAGTAAATCGACATAATCTTTTGAACTATAGCGCTTTTGAGGGTCTTGTCCCGTCAATCCATAGGCGGGTAAATCCAACCGTATTACGCGGTAGTTTTTAACTAAATCTGTTGTCCAGTCATTCCAGGTATGTAGAGAGGCTCCGGTTCCATGGATTAAAACAATAGGAGTTCCTTCTCCTTCATCGCGATAATGCACTTTCATCCCGTTTATCTCCATAAATTCGGAAGGTGCTGCGGCATATTTTGGCACTAATTCTTTTAAAGTTTTATCTGGAGAAACAAGAAGTTTCCCTAAGAGTAATAGCACAACAAAAGTGTAGAGAATGATTTTAACGAGTTTATGCTTAAACATTAGGCAACTTTTTTAAAGGGTTTTGCTTTGCGCAATTCAGCTTTGATTTGACGCAAAAATTTATGGAAATCTACCGTGATCGTATGCCGCGATGTGGCTAACTGTTTCATGTGTGGCTGTGATACTTCTCGTTCACAAAGTTGCGCTATATTTTGAGGGCGTTGCCACTCGCCACTTAATGCAGATGCTGCTAGTTTACTTTGTTGCTCTGCCCCTGGCCAAATACAACCTAAGGGCTGAAACATACCAATAAAATAAAGATTAGCCATCACTGGATGAAACATTTTTAAATACAATGGTACTGGTCCAGAACTATAGTTGAGGAATTCCTTTTTAAAAAATGGATGGGATAAAACAAAACCTGTACAAGCAATCACACTATCAAAATCTTCTTTACTCCCGTCTTTAAAGTAAACCGTTGAGCCATCAAATCTTTCGATATCAGGTTTTGGCTTCACCTTCCCGTGTCTTATCATATAGAGTAATTCACTATTAACCGTAGGGTGCGTTGCCCCAAATTTATGATTCACCTTTGGCAAGCCATACCAGCTATTGGGTCCAGTGGCTATTTTCACCATTATTCCTGCAAAAATATTTCTTAACCAAATGGGTAAAAAAGTCATAGAAGAAGCAAATACATCTGAAGGTTTTCCCATAATAAATTTGGGCAAAATTCGATAGCCTCTGCGCCAGCTAATACTTGTCTTTTTACTAACTCGGCTGGTTTCTACAGCTACATCACAGGCAGAATTACCACCGCCAATCACAAGTACTTTTTTGTCCTTAAACGGGGTGGCTTTTTTAAATTGATGGGAATGCAAAAATTCCCCAGAAAATTCTCCGGGATAATTAGGGTATTTGGGTTGCCAGTGGTGCCCGTTGCACACCACTAGATCGGTGAATTTCTCTGTTTTTTCTTCCCCTTCACTGACAGTAATTACTTCCCAAATATTCTCTGGATTAAGCACACAAGATTGAACCAGCGTATTAAATGAAATTAAAGGATATAAATTAAAGGCTTTGGCGTATGCCTGAAAATAATTTCTCAATTCTTCGTGTGAGGGATAATCGGCCACTTCTTGTGTAAAGGGAAAATCCTCGTATTGAGACAGGGTTTTTGAACTAATAATGTGGGTGGTTTCAAAGACACTGGAATGGCTTTCTTTTTCAGAATAAATCCAGTTACCCCCCACATCGTGATTGTAATCATATGCAATGACTTTAATCCCTTTCTCGTGAATATTCTTTAGGGCAGTGATCCCAGAAGGCCCCGCACCAATAACACAAACGCTTTTCTCCATCTTTTCCTTTCTCGTTTTTCAGGAAGATAGGAAAATTATTTCTCTAAGAAAACTGATGTAGTAGGGAAAGCAAAATCGCTGCCTTTAGCATGGACAATCTCAATAATATTAAAGTTAATCGCTTGACGGGTATCAATCAACAATTCCCAATCTGGACTACCCACATAATACAATACCAATAGATCTAAAGAACTCGCCCCAAATTCTTGAAAACGAACCCTTGCCCCATCTTGGGTGGTATTAGGGTGATTGTTAATCATCATCTCCATTTCGGCAACAATCTTCTTGATGCTTTCCACTGGAGTTCCATAAGTTAGACCAATATTAAACTTGACTCTTCTAATGGGACGAAGCCCTAAATTGTCTAATTCTGCATTAACCATGTTCTTATTGGGCACAGTAACGATACTTTTGTCAAAAGTTCTAATCCTAGTCGATCGAAAGCCTACTTTTTCTACCGTACCGGTATAGCCATTGACCGTAACAATATCCCCATAGGTAAAAGGCTTGTCTAAAAAGATGGTAAAAGAACCCAATAAATTTTCTAAACTCTCTTTTGAGGCCATCGCAATAGCGATCCCCCCTATTCCTAAACCGGTGGCTAGCGCAGCAATATTGACATCAAAAACACTGCTCATTACCGTAATCGACCCTAAAATAATGACCATTACTTTAGCGATTTCTATCGCAAAAGGGACGATTTGGTCATCCATTTTATTTGAAGTCTTTGCAGCTCTACGCTCCATAATTTCTCCGATGAAATCAACAAAACGCAGCAACAGCAAAAAGATGTAATAAGCATAAACTAACGAAAAGCCTTTTTGAATCGAAAATCTTAAGCCAAACTCTTCTGCTGGAACTAACTCCCAATTAGCAGGAAATTGCAATTGCTGACTAGCTAAAAATATCGCCCCTAAAACAATTAGATTATTCAAGGGTTTTTTAAGCCGATCGTCAAAGGCAGAACGACCAACTTCGTGAGCGCTTTTTCCTAACAGACGAAACAATATGCCTCCCAGGTATTTGCTAATCAACTGCTTGAATAGTAAACCAAAAAGGATAATCCCTCCAAAAACAAAATAAGCTTTTAGGGTATTGTCAAAATAAACTGTTTCAATTAAATCTTGAAAAGACATGGGCTAGTGATTAATTAATCTCGGGTCAGTTTTCTGTATTGAATACGTTTTGGAATAACATCTCCGCCTAAACGTTTCTTTTTATTTTCTTCATAATCAGAATAAGACCCTTCAAAGAAATAGATCTGTGAATCACCTTCAAAAGCAAGGATATGTGTACAGATTCTATCCAGGAACCAGCGGTCGTGAGATATCACTACAGCACAGCCTGCAAAGTTCTCTAAACCTTCTTCTAAAGCTCTTAAAGTATTGACATCTAAATCGTTTGTAGGCTCATCTAATAAAAGAACATTCCCTTCTTCTTTTAAAGTCATGGCAAGATGCAAGCGATTGCGTTGTCCTCCAGAGAGTGTACTTACTTTTTTGTTCTGCTCATTTCCAGAAAAGTTAAAACGACTTAAAAAGGCGCGAGAGTTGACTTGCTTCCCTCCTAGCATGATGAGTTCTTGCTCATCAGAGAAATTTTGCCAGATGCTTTTTTCTGGATCGATATTAGCATGCGATTGATCGACATAAGCCAGTTTAACGGTTTCACCTACGGCAAAAGTTCCGCCATCTGGCATTTCTTGCTCCATGATCATTTTAAAAATGGTCGATTTCCCAGCTCCATTAGGACCAATAATACCAACGATCCCTGCTTGCGGCAATACAAAGTTTAAATCATCATAGAGTAATTTTTCGCCAAATGCTTTTGCAACACCCTTTGCTTCGATCACATTGGTTCCTAGACGCGGCCCATTAGGAATAAAAATCTCTAGCTTCTCCTGCACCTGCCCTTGATCTTGACTCATCAATTTATCATAGTTAGACAAACGAGCTTTCTGCTTGCTTTGCCTTCCTTTAGGCGCCATACGCACCCATTCCAATTCGCGTTCAAGGGTCTTTTGACGTTTAGATGCTTGCTTTTGTTCTTGTGCAAGTCGCTTTGATTTTTGATCTAACCAAGAGGAATAATTTCCTTTCCATGGAATTCCTTCTCCGCGGTCTAATTCTAGTATCCATCCCGCAACATTATCTAAAAAATAGCGGTCGTGTGTTACAGCAATAACCGTTCCTTTGTATTGGGCTAAGTGATGTTCTAACCAGTGAACCGACTCTGCGTCTAAGTGGTTTGTTGGTTCATCAAGCAATAACACATCTGGCTTTTGCAATAGTAAACGACACAGCGCGACACGACGTCGTTCTCCTCCAGATAGTACGCCTACTTTTTGATCACTAGGTGGAGTACGCAAGGCATCCATAGCAATCTCAAGTTGGGTGTCTAATTCCCAAGCATTTACTGCATCAATCTCATCTTGTAATTGGGCTTGACGATCCATGAGTTGTTGCATTTTATCTGCATTCTCATATACTTCAGGCAAGCCAAATTGATCATTGATTTGATTGTATTCGTCTAAAATCGCGACTGTTCCTGCAACTCCTTCTTTGACGATCTCTAAGACGGTTTTCTCGTCATCCATTTCTGGCTCTTGCGCAAGATAGCCAACACTATAATCTTGTGAAAAAACTACATCCCCTTGAAAGCTCTTATCTAAGCCTGCAATGATCTTTAACAAGGTCGATTTACCTGAACCATTAAGTCCTAGTATTCCAATCTTTGCGCCATAGAAAAAGCTGAGGTAAATATTCTTTAAAACTGGTTGTTGTGCCGAAGGATAAGTTTTACTTACTCCCGACATTGAGAAAATGACTTTCTTATCGTCTGACATACTTATATTCTTCCTTTTAAAGCGTTAAATGCCCAGGCTACCACATAAAATCCAGCACCTCCAATGTAAAATCCAATGGCATAATCTCTGTACATAAAATAACCTGCTAGGATCAAGGCTGTCCCAAAAAGAGAAATGATGAAAGCAGCTATCCTAAAGATCTTGTTTTTGTTTAAACTCATAAATTTGATTTCTTCCAAAAACAAATATCGCACTTTTATTTTATTCGATCCTTTAAAGCTTTTCTTTTCCTTCAAATCCCTGAATACTCAAACAAACTTTCTTATTTTTATCAAAAGAATTGTATGGACTTGAACTTCAACATAAATGAAGATCACAATAAGTTACTCTGGTCAGCTGTCGATAAAAAACTTGCCCAAATTAAATTAGGGGGAGGAAAGAAACAGTTACAAAAACTGCGCGATCAAGGTAAAATGACCGCAAGAGAACGTATAGAAGCGCTTGTGGACTCGAAATCAAAACTGATAGAAATTGGCGCCTTTGCCGCCCATGATATGTATGAAGATTACGGGGGTGCGCCTGCCGCCGGAGTTGTTGTTGTCTTAGGTTATATCCATAAAAGGCTTTGTGTTATCGTTGCTAACGACGCCTCTGTTAAGGCAGGAGCATGGTTCCCTATGGCAGGAAAAAAGAACCTAAGAGCACAAGAAATTGCCCTTGAAAACCACCTCCCCATCGTGTACCTAGTCGATTCTGCCGGTGTCTTTTTACCCATGCAAGACGAGATTTTCCCAGATAAAGAACACTTTGGACGCATCTTTAGAAACAACGCTAAAATGAGCAGTAAAGGGATCATACAGATTGCTGCTGTAATGGGAAGCTGTGTTGCAGGAGGAGCTTACCTCCCTATTATGTCAGATGAATCCTTGATTGTCGATAAAACGGGAAGTATCTTTTTAGCAGGAAGCTATCTTGTCAAAGCCGCCATAGGTGAAGATATTGACAATGAGACCTTAGGCGGAGCTACAACCCATACAGAAATAAGCGGAGTAACCGATTATAAGGTCCCTAACGATGCTGCTGCATTAGAAAAAATTAGATCCTTAATTAACAAGTTAGGTCATCCAGAAACTGCTGGATTTAACCGTATTAAAGCTACTCCTCCCTTGAAGGAGAACACACATTTATTCGGTCTACTCCCAAAAGAGCGAAACACTCCCTATGACATTTACCCTATGATTGAACAATTAGTTGATCAAGGAGAATATGACGAATATAAAGCCGGCTATGGTAAAACCATCATCACCGCCTATGCCCGTATCAATGGTTGGGCTGTAGGAATTATCGCTAACCAGCGCAAGGTAGTCAAATCTAAAAAGGGAGAAATGCAATTGGGAGGAGTCATCTATGGTGACGCTGCAGATAAAGCCACTCGCTTTATCGCCAACTGTAACCAAAAGAAAATCCCTTTGGTTTTTTTACAAGATGTCACCGGTTTTATGGTTGGCAGTCAAGCAGAACATGGAGGTATAATAAAAGATGGTGCCAAAATGGTCAATGCCATGGCCAACTCTGTCGTGCCAAAATTCACCGTCATCACTGGGAACTCTTATGGGGCAGGAAACTATGCCATGTGTGGAAAAGCATTTGACCCTCGTCTTATTGTTGCTTGGCCTTCGGCGGAAATGGCCGTAATGGGGGGCGCTCAAGCGGCAAAGGTTTTAATGCAAATCGAAGCAAGCTCGCTAAAGAAAAAAGGCGTAAAAATCTCTGAGGAGGAACAAAAAGCCTTATTTGAAAAAATCAAAGGGAGTTATGACAAGCAAACCAAAGCAGAATATGCCGCGGCACGTTTATGGACAGATGCTATTATCAATCCAACAGAAACTAGAAAATGGATCAGTATGGGAATTGAAGCCGCTAACCACGCTCCTATCACAGAACGTTTTAATATGGGAGTCTTACAAGTTTAAGCTTGAAATGGTTTGCTGACGCATAATCTTTCCGTTTGGGGTGCGTTCAAAGAGTGCAACAGCATATACTTCTTTAGGCAATTCATATTTTGATAACCCCTCAATACTTGAAAGTTGATGGAGGATATCTGGAGCATGATCTCCCTCTACTAACAATATTACCTTTTGCCCTAGGGATAGATCTTTTATAGCTCCTACAAAAAATGGTTGTGAAATATGCGCAGCCATTTTTGCTTCTATTTCCTCAGCTATGACTTTAATACCACCAGTATTAATTACATTATCTACTCGTCCTTTTAACAGAAAACGATGATCACTTTCAAGGCTGACCAAATCATTTGTAAAGATTTTCTCTTGTGATAAATAAGGTACATCTATGACCAGGCAATCGCGTTCATCTGTAGATAGTTTCACAGCCGGAAGAGGTGTAAACAACATAGTATCCCCATTGATCTTTCGCGAAGCGATATGGGTTACTGTTTCTGTCATCCCATAGGTTTCAAAACAATGTGTACTTTTCAGCTTTAACTTCTCTTTTAGCTGAATGGAAGAAGGCGCTCCCCCTATCAAAAGGGTTTTTACTTTGTTCAAATCCTCAAAAGCATGTTCTACCTGCAGGGGTACCATAGCCGCAAAATCATAGGTTTTATTTGTATTGGCCAAAACATTTCCTTGCGGGGGAACTAAATCTATTTCTAGCCCTAGTATCATGGCACGAACGAGCATCATCTTTCCTGCAATAAAATCTGCGTTGAGACAATGCAGGGCCTTATCCCCGATTTTTAGGCCAAAATAGTCTCCTGTCGCTAGGGCAGAATTCACCATCGCTTGTTTATTATAATGAATTAATTTTGGCTTGCCTGTAGAACCAGAGGTCTTTAAAGTGATAATTTCATTCGGGCGAATCCAGTCCATCAAAAAATCCCCAATGGCTTTTTCGTAGACTTCCCCTTCTTTGATAAAAGAATAAGCAATCTCAAAAAGATCATCAAAACGATAGTGATTTCCGTTCAGCAAAAATCTATTGTGAACATTGGTATAATTTGGCCTATGCTCCATCAATAGTACTGATTAGTTTGTGATACCAGTTTTTCCATTGGTATTTTTTTGCTAAAAAGAGCAAACTCAATGGATAAATAACAACTAAAAATAGGAATAATTCAAGGGTTAAATTAGGGGTAGAAACATCTTTGAATAAAGAAGCGGTTTGAAAGGCGGTCCAGTCTGCAGTGACAAGTATAGCAGTGATTAGGTTATTCGCTACATGAAACCCTATGGCGAGTTCAATCCCTTCATCCATCAAACTCATGATGCCAAAAAACAAGCCCGTACCAATATAATAGACTAATAAACCATAGCCCAATTTATCGATTTCTGGATTGAGGATATGCAAACTTCCAAAAATGACAGAAGTCAATAAAAGTGACAATAATCTGCTTTTGGTCAAGGTGGCGAAGCCTTGCAATAAATAGCCGCGAAATAGCCATTCTTCCAGAGCCGATTGAAAAGGAATGAGCAAGCAGGCAATTACAAACATGGTCAAGAAAGGTTGCAATTCGAAATTCCACTGATAATCATCTGGCGAGAGCCATAAACTTATTGCAAAAACTAGCACACTTATTCCTCCCCAAAAAGTAAACCCAAAGAGAATTCTCTTGACATCTATAAAGTCTCTAATAGTGGTGACGGCGGTAAAACTTTGATGGTGGATGTATTTGATCACAAATAAAAAGCCCAAAAAGGCAATTACAGAAGGGATCAATAAAAGCAATAAGGTCATATTAGTGTCGAGATGCGCGAAATAAACCAGTTGGCTGGTCACTGCAATAGGATCTTCTGGCATAAAGAAAAACATGGGAATTTGCCCAAAGAAACTAAAAAGAATAACAATAAATGAACCTATGAGGTAAAAACCAAAAGGACGCTTATCTGTTGAAAAATCTGTTAAGAAAGAAGTTGGTTTATCGGTTGCCATTGTTGGGTATTATCGATGTTAAGATAACCATTTTTTATTTCTAAAGGAGCGGGAATATTGTTGGTGTATAAACTCCCTGTCCCTAAACCTTGATGCCCCTTATAGCCCTGTTGATAGGCCCATTGTGCGATCGCATTAAGCCCAATATTACTTTCTAAAGCACTGGTCACCCAGCAGTCTATTCCCCTTGCTGTTGCAAGGCTTGTCCACTCTTCTGCACCTTGAAAGCCACCAATAAAACTAGGCTTTAAAATAATATACTGCGGTTGAATGCTGTCTAATAAAGCAATCTTCTCTGCGGTGCTAAAAACCCCAATCAATTCTTCGTCAAGCGCAATCGGGAGAGGTGTTTTTTGACATAGCGCCTTCATCTCTTCCCAATTTCCTTGTTGGATAGGTTGCTCGATGGAATGTAACTCTAGGTCTGCTAGAATATGCAATTTTTCGAGGGCATCCTGCCCAAAAGCGCCATTGGCATCCACCCTTAAAACCATTTGATCTGCACTGTAGCGCTTCCTAATGGCTTTTAAAATTTCGACTTCGTCGGAAAAGGCTATTGCTCCCACCTTCATCTTAATGCAGGAAAAACCTTGTGCGAGCTTTTCTTTTACTTGATCAAGCATAAACTGCTGATCTCCCATCCAGATCAAGCCATTGATGGGAATCTTTGCTTCCCCAGTAGAAAAAGCGGAAGGAAATAAGGAGAAAGCATCTACTTGTTCAAAGGACAAAAAGGCCATTTCTAGCCCCATCTGGATGGAAGGAAATTCTGTCAAGGCAGCATAAAGGGCATCTTTTCCTAAATGAATATTATCGCAAACCCAAGCGAGTTTTGCCTCATAATCTGGTCGATCATCTATACTTAAACCTCTTAATAAACCACATTCTCCTAACCCTTGCTTCGCTTCGTTTTCAAGTACAATAAACCAAGTGTCTTTTATTTTTAAAATCCCACGAGAGGTACCGCTGGGACGCTTAAATTGCAAGACATGTTTTTTGTAGTAGGCTTTCATTAGTGTGCTATATAAAAACCTAAGATAAATACAATGGCAAAAAAGAAGGTGCTTACTGCGACCACTTTTAACTCTGGATCAAGACTTTTTCCGCCTTTCGATTTTGACACGCGAATCAAATGATTCCCCAGTGGTAGAAAAAGGAGTAAGAACAGATAAGAAAAAACACTTTCAGCGTTTAAAAAAGCATAAATACTGCTTAATACAAAAGCAGTAATGACAAGAAAACTGTGATATATCCTTCCTTTATCATAGCCCAAAAGCAAGGGTACAGTGAGTTTATTTGAAGCGCGATCATTGTCCATGTCCCGCAAATTATTCAAATTCAATACTGCAGTACTAAACAATCCAATACTGGCAGCGGGCAATATTAATGTAAGTGGTAATAATTGTGTCTGTAAGTAATAGGACCCTAATACACTTACTCCGCCAAAAAAGAGAAAGACAAACAGATCCCCTAAGGCATAATAGCCATAAGCAGAATCTCCAATGGTATACTTAATCGCAGCGATTATACTCGCCAGGCCTAGTGCGATAAAAAAGAGCGCTTTCCCCCAGTCTTCACTTCCAAAAGCCAGATAAATTAAACTCAATGCAAACAACAAACTAACTCCCGCTGTAATCTGAATCCCTTTTTTGAGGGCGGCTTTAGTTAATAAGCCCTGCTGTAAAACTCTTTTAGGGCCTAAACGTTGATCGTTGTCGGTTCCTTTTACCCCATCGCCATAATCATTGGCAAAATTTGATAAGACCTGAAAAGCAATGGTGGTGAGTAGGGCCAAAATAAACAGTGACCATGAAAAACCTCCCTCAATCCAAGCAATACCATTTCCCACTAATATTCCCGAAACAGATAAAGGAAGCGTACGTAAACGGGCGGCGGCGAACCAAACAGAGATTTTCTGCATTATTTATTGAGTAATATTCTTTCCCCAGACTTATATGAGGTAATCCATAAGTCTGTCAATCCTAATTTTATTAATTCTTGTCGAAAAGCTTCCGCCTCTTCTTCAGTAGCAAAATTTCCTAAGGAATAAGCATTGAAGTCCTGAAGTGGATAAGCTTTAAAGTTGACGAAATTATCTGAGAACAAGAGGATATCACTATTGGCAGAAGCCGTAAACTGTACCGTATAGACAGTGAATTTTTTTAAGCTTTCTTGTATCTCTTTTGAACTACCGCCTAAGATTTTATTTTCTAATTCCAGTTGCTCAATGCGACTAATTATTGCTGAATCATCTTCTGTACTATTAAAACCAAAAAAGTAAATACCGCCCAGAATCAATATTGCCAGTGCAATGAAGAACCCTAGGCGATAGATATCATAACGAAGTAACTTTGCTTTATTCTCTTGTTGCAGATTTTGAAAGAAAGCTGCGGCTTTCTTTTCTTGATCTACTTCTTTGTAGAGGGCGGCAAGTTGATCTTCGTCTATAAAAGGCATAAGATTATTTTATGGGAATTTTGGATACTGCTTAAAATCAGGATCACGCTTGTCTAAAAAGGCGTGTTTCCCTTCTTGGGCTTCGTCCATTAAATAATACATTAAGGTCGCATCTCCCGCTAATTGCATAAGCCCGTGTTGTCCATCCAGTTCTGCATTCAAGCAACGCTTGACCATACGCAAAGCAAGCGGACTTCTTTTCTGCATAATAGAACACCATTCTAATACAGTGGTTTCTAAGTCGGCTAAAGGCACTACTTTATTGACCATTCCCATCTCTTCTGCTTCGTGTGCAGAGTATTGATTACATAAGAACCAGATCTCACGGGCTTTCTTTTGGCCTACGTGGCGTGCTAAATAAGAGGAGCCAAAGCCCCCGTCAAAACTTCCAACTTTAGGACCAGTTTGTCCAAAGATGGCATTCTCACTAGCGATGGTTAAATCACAGACCACGTGAAGTACATGTCCCCCCCCAATGGCATAACCATTGACCATGGCGATCACTGGCTTAGGGATTTCTCTAATTTTTTTATGCAGGTCAAGGACATTTAAACGAGGAACACCGTCTTCGCCTACATATCCACCTACTCCTTTAACATTCTGGTCTCCCCCACTACAAAAAGCTTTTTCACCGGCACCAGTAAATACCACTACATCAATGTCATTGCGTTCACGGCAAATATCCATTGCTTCTAGCATTTGATTGTTCGTCTCTGGACGAAAAGCATTGTATACTTCTGGGCGGTTTATAGTGATTTTAGCTACACCATTATAGATTTCAAATAAAATATCTGAATACGCTTTGATTGGGGTCCACTTGATTTCTGTCATGAATTTTTTGCTTTAAAAATACGTCATTTATCCCTATTCTGCTTGCATAGATTTAAAGTAATTGAGCAAGACTTTATCATTCAATTTTCTTGGGGTTTTGATCTCTAATAATTGGGGGCGATTTGCAGGACGAAAAAAGCGCTTTAACTGCCACTTTAAGCCAAGACTAGAGGAGGCAGAACGATAGCCTAAGCCATGTGCTTTACAAAGCTGTTTTGTCGATCTGTTTTGCACTGTTTCAAAATAGGTGTCATAAGCGGAGGTATCTTTCTCTCCCGGGAGAATACGAAAAATTCCTCCTCCTTGATTGTTGATCACTATGATACGGGTAGATGGTTTTAAATAATTATGCCACAACCCGTTCGCATCATAGAAAAAACTCAGATCTCCTGTAACGAACAAGGTGGGAACCTCATTGACCCAGGCCGCTCCCATGGCTGTAGAAGTACTACCATCGATGCCGCTGGTGCCACGATTACAATAAATACCGCTTAATTGTGGTAAAGCAAATAGTTGGGCATAACGAATGGTTGAACTATTGGCTAACTGTAGCAGATATCCCTTTGGTAATTGCCTAAAAATCATATCAAAAGCCTTAAAATCTGAAAAAGGAAGCTGCTTGATATAATCGAGTCCTAACAAACGCTGTTTGTTGTATTGTGCTAAAAAATTGACGCAGTAATTGCTTTGTACATACTCCTTTTTTTCGGCCATTAAGGCCTTAAAAAAGACCGAAGGTGCAATCTTGAGGTGATCAGTTAAGCAGTAGTAAGTATCATAGGCTTTTTTGTGATCAAGATGCCAATGTTGTTTTGGAGAATACGCTCTTAAAAAAGCTTTTATTTTTTTAGACACCACCATCCCGCCAAAGGTCAATAAGAGCTCTGGCTGATATTCACTTAAATCCTTTCCTGCATTTTCTAAGGGAGCGATAAAAGTATCAATGGACTCAATAAAGGTGTAGTGAGACAAATTAGAGGTCGTTTCTGTCAATACCGTAACAGAGGGGTCTGCGGCTAAAAAGTCCACTATTTTTCCTTCTAAACTGTCTGGGGCTAATACCCCCACTAAAATCATTTTTTTAGAGGCTTGTAGCCACTGCGCAAAAAAAGGAGAAAGGTCAATCGGTTCCTGCTTAGGGCAAAAAGGGAAACATTGTCCTAGGCCTAATTGTGTATTGGTCGTATCATATAAAGGCTCTTCTAACGGAATATTAAGATGTACAGGACCACATTGCGCTAGGGCTGTATCCAGTACCTGATTGATGGCTTTTTCGTTTTCTGACTGGATTTGGTCTTGTCGCTCTTTGATCTCTTTTTCCGTTGCATTTTTGGACAAAAGGGTCTGACTAGGATGTGCCAAAAGCGTTGCGGTAGCATGTGAAACATCTGGGGTTAGATAAGCTGCTGCTTCAAGGTGTGGTTCAAAGACTTGGGTTTGCCGAATGGTTTGTCCATCTCCTATATCAATGAGGTGTGGCATACGATCTGCCGAAAGTACTACTAGCGGAATATCACTGTAAAAGGCTTCTGCCACGGCGGGGTAATAATTTAGTAATGCCGATCCAGAAGTGCAAACCACGGCAACAGATTGCTGAATTTGCTGGGCGATGCCCAAAGCAAAAAAAGCCGCTGCACGCTCGTCGACGATGCTGTAGGTTATAAAAAAAGGACTAGTCGTAAAACCTTTTGTTAAAGGGGCGTTGCGAGAGCCCGGAGAGATAACAATGTGCTGTATGTTTTTAGCCGCACAAAATTGAACAATGGTTTGCGCCAGAGGAATTGAGGGGTACAATTGCTCCACATTGGTCTCGTTCATTTTCGTCATAGCGCCACAAAAATACAAAACGTCTGTGCTTCCCCTTCATTTTAATGCAAAAATCACAAGGCCGATAAAAAAGTAGTGACTTTTCGACAAATCTCTTCCCATTCTTTATTGGGATCACTCCCTGCAGTGATTCCTGCTCCAGTGTAAATCCTTAGACTATTTTGCGATAATTTCCCACAGCGTAAGTTGACAAAGAAATTGGCTGTCACCCTTTTAGAAAAAGGGCCTAGAAAGCCGGTATAATAGGCACGATCATAATCTTCATGGGCATGGATATAATCTAATGCAGCTGCCTTTGGCAGGCCTCCTACTGCGGGAGTGGGATGCAAATACTGCACAAGGGGCAATAAATTTCCTGCTTCAATGGCTGCATTAATGGGGGTTTGTAAATGAAAGAGTTTCCCGGCTTGTACTGTGGTTCGCTCGCCTACTTGAATGTTATGAGCGACGCCACTTTGGCGTAAGCCATCTACTATAGCATCAACTACTATTTGTTGTTCGTGCTTTTCTTTTTGAGTCCAGTCGGTATCGCTTTCGCCGCTAGGCAAAGTCCCCGCTAAAGCCACAGTCGAAAAATGTCCATTTTCTAAAGTGACCAAACGCTCTGGAGATGCCCCTAACCATTGCCCGGTTTCTGGATGAAACCAATAGTAAACAAAGGCATTGGTATAGTTGTTCGCTAAACGAGTGAAGACTGCACTACCCTCTCCCTGATAAGTTAAATCAAAGGCGTTGGACAAGACCACTTTTTCAAGAGTGGTATCAGTGATTTTTTGCACCGCAGCGGTAACTTTAGCTTCAAAATTCACCTTTGCACCATGGTGCAATACAGGGGTTTCACTAGAAGCATTTAAGGGGCTAAGCGCAAAACTTTTTTGCTGACTCGCTGGAACCATCAACTGTTTTTGCTGCCGAACAAAAGGAGCAAATACAAAGCCCTCTTCCTCAAAATTACAGGTCCAGTGCGTCGTGTTGTCTGATTGATAATAGCAGTGTACTTGGGCTTTTTGCGGAAAGCGAAAAAGCACAAAAGGGTATTGTTTTTCTAATAAGTCTGCGAGAAATTCTTGCATCTATTTTTGTGAAAGCGTCATGGTGGTTAACTTTATTAAAGAGACCAGCTGATCTTCATCGTCGGTTACTTTGATCTGCCAGATTTGGGTGGTGCTTCCTTTATGAATACTTTCTGCGCGTGCATACACATTCCCAGACGTTACAGAACGCAAATGATTCCCCGACATCTCTATCCCGCGAACGATTTGGTTTTCGCCTTTGGCAAAAACATAAGAGGCTACACTACCCACGGTTTCTGCTAGGGCAAAAGTGGCGCCGCCATGTAAAACGCGATCGGGTTGATAGACGCTTTCATTGACCGGCATTTTAGCGACGAGATAATCGTCCCCTAATTCAGTAAAGCTGATGTCTAGGGTCTTTAATAAGTAGTTATTCGTCGATTGATTGAGCAAGACAAGCTTGTCTGCATTTTCCATGCTTTTTTTATTCAAATTTAGTGAATAAAAAAAGGCCTGCAAGTCATGGTTGATCTATTCTTTTGAGGAAGGCTTCTAATGTTCATTTTGTCTTGATACAGGACGGAGCGTTAAGAAAACAGCCAATGGCTTTAGTAGGTTTCATGTAATTTGGATTCTTAATAAAAGTATAAAAAAATTGACAAAAAAAAAGCGACCCCAAAAGGAGTCGCTTTTTCATCTAAAAAGGTCAAAGGTTTATTTGACTTCTTCAAAATCAACGTCTTGTACATCGTCACCAGCTGCGGCTTCTCCACCTGCATTAGCAGTTGGGTCTGGTCCTGGCTGGCCTTGGGCTTGGCCTTCGGCTTGTGCCTTGTACATTTCTTCAGAAGCTACTTTCCAGGCTTCATTGATCTTTTCTAAAGCGGGATCGATAATGGCCAAGTCTTTGGTTTCATACGCTTTCTTTAATTCTTCTAAAGCTTCTTCGATGGGCTTTTTCTTATCGTCAGAAAGTTTTTCTCCAAACTCTTTCAATTGACTTTCGGTTTGAAAAATCATTTGATCGGCAGCGTTGAGTTTATCGACCTGCTCTTTGGCTTGCTTATCTGCTTCGGCATTTGCTTCGGCTTCCTGCTTCATTTTCTCGATTTCTTCTTCGGTTAAACCAGAAGAAGCTTCGATGCGAATGTCTTGTGTTTTTCCTGTGGCTTTATCTGCGGCAGTTACTTTGATGATTCCGTTCGCATCAATATCAAAGGTTACTTCGATTTGAGGCGTTCCTCTAGGTGCTGGTGGAATTCCATCTAAGTGAAAACGACCAATGGTCTTATTGTCTGCCGCCATAGAGCGCTCTCCTTGTAAGACGTGAATCTCTACAGACGGTTGGTTGTCTACTGCGGTAGAAAAGACTTGTGATTTCTTGGTTGGAATGGTGGTGTTCGATTCGATTAATTTCGTCATTACACTTCCCATGGTTTCAATCCCTAGCGAAAGTGGAGTAACGTCTAAGAGTAAAACATCTTTTACATCTCCGGTTAATACTCCCCCTTGAATCGCCGCACCAATGGCGACTACTTCGTCTGGGTTTACACCTTTTGATGGCTTTTTGCCAAAGAATTTTTCAACCTCTTCTTGGATAATCGGGATACGCGTTGACCCTCCTACTAAGATGATTTCATCAACGTCTGAAGTCGATAAACCTGCATCTTCTAAGGCTTTCTTTACAGGAGCCATCGAACGACGTATTAATTCGTCAGACAACTGTTCAAACTTAGAACGGGTTAAAGTGGTTACTAAGTGTTTTGGTCCAGAAGCGGTTGCTGTAACATAAGGCAGGTTGATCTCTGTCTGGGTAGAAGAAGATAATTCAATCTTCGCTTTTTCAGCCGCTTCTTTTAAACGTTGCAATGCCATAGGATCTTTTCTTAAGTCCATGCCTTCTGCTTCGTTAAATTGATCTGCTAACCAGTCGATTAGAACTTGGTCAAAGTCATCTCCCCCTAGATGAGTATCCCCATTGGTAGCAAGTACTTCAAAGACTCCGTCTCCTAATTCGAGGATAGAGATATCAAAGGTTCCTCCCCCTAAGTCATATACGGCAATCTTGCGGTCTGCCCCGCCTTTGTCCATTCCATAAGCAAGTGCAGCTGCTGTTGGTTCGTTGATGATACGTTGTACTTTAAGACCAGCAATTTCTCCCGCTTCTTTTGTCGCTTGACGTTGTGCATCGTTAAAATATGCTGGGACAGTAATTACAGCTTCAGTTACATCTTGACCTAAGTAATCTTCTGCCGTCTTCTTCATTTTTTGAAGGGTCATGGCAGACAATTCTTGTGGGGTATATAAACGCCCGTCGATGTCTACACGTGGGGTGTTATTATCTCCTTTTACTACCTTATAGGCAACAGTAGAAGCTTCTTTTGAAGATTCAGAATATTTGTTTCCCATAAATCGCTTCACAGAAGCGATGGTTTTTGTAGGGTTTGTTACTGCTTGACGTTTCGCAGGATCTCCTACTTTGATCTCTCCTCCTTCTACAAAGGCAATAACCGATGGGGTGGTACGCTTTCCTTCTGCATTTGGGATAACAACAGGTTCGTTACCTTCCATTACCGAAACACACGAATTGGTCGTTCCTAAATCGATTCCAATTATTTTACTCATGTTAGTGGTTTTAATTTTTTTCTGAATTAGACAAGGAATATGCCATATTGAATTTTCTGACAGGCTGTCAGCATCATCAGACAGTTTGTTCCAATTTTTACTTTTATTATCATTTAAAATGGGAAAAGAAGTACATTTGAGAAAAATTAGTAGTCATGTCCACGGCCAAAAAAAGTTACCAACGCATCACCACGAATTCTTTAATTCAAATGAAAAAAGATGGCGAGAAGATTGCCATGCTTACCTCTTATGATTACACCTTTGCAGGGATTGTAGATGCTGCAGGGATAGATGTGATCTTAGTAGGCGATTCTGCCTCGAATGTGATTGCAGGGCATGAGACAACTTTACCCATTACCCTAGACCAAATGATTTATCACGCCAGTTCTGTTGTTCGTGGAGCGAAAAGAGCCTTAGTTGTGGTGGATCTTCCTTTTGGGACCTATCAAGCCGATTCTAAAGAAGCGCTCAAGTCTGCCATTAAGATCATGAAAGAATCAGGTGGACATGCCGTAAAGCTAGAAGGAGGCGTCCAAGAAAAGCAATCGATTGAGCGTATTCTTCAAGCGGGAATTCCTGTCATGGGACATTTAGGCTTAACCCCACAATCGATTTATAAATTTGGAACCTATACCGTTCGTGCAAAAGAAGAGGAAGAAGCTGCTCAATTGCTTTCAGATGCAAAGATGCTGGAAAAATTGGGTTGTTTTGGCGTAGTTTTAGAAAAAATCCCCGCTGCATTAGCTAAAAAAGTAGCCGAATCCATCAGTATTCCTGTGATCGGGATTGGCGCAGGAAATCATGTCGATGGCCAAGTGCTGGTTTTACACGATATGCTGGGGATGAGCAAAGAGTTTAGTCCGCGATTCTTGCGTCGTTATGCCGACTTACACAGCGCCGTTACCGAAGCGGTATCTGGTTATACGACCGATGTTAAATCTGGGGATTTCCCTAACGAAAAAGAGCAGTATTAACTCGCTAGATCCTTCTTCGATTTTATTTGAAGACAATCATTTATTGGTGGTCAATAAAGCGCCAGGGCAGTTAGTCCAAGGGGATAAAACTGGGGACGTACCTTTAGTAGATTTGGCGAAAGCCTACATCAAAACAAAATACAATAAACCCGGCGAAGTTTTCCTAGGGGTCGTACATCGCTTAGACCGGCCCACCAGCGGAGTGTTAGTTTTTGCGCGTACCTCAAAAGCCTTAAGCCGTTTAAACGAACAATTTAAATCCAGGGAAGCGAAAAAGATTTATTGGGCCATTGTGGAAGGCACTAAAGTGCCAAAGCAACAAAGATTAAAGCACTGGTTAGTACGCAATTCTAAACAGAATAAATCTTATGCCCACAAAAAGGAGATCGCCAATAGTAAAGAAGCGCGACTTAGTTTTCAATTACATCATTCCTTAGATCGCTACAGCTGTTTAGAGATTAAATTGGATACTGGAAGACACCATCAAATTAGAGCTCAACTGAGTTTTGAAGGGCATATTATCAAAGGAGATTTAAAATACGGTGCCGCAAGAAGTAATAAAGATGGCAGTATTTGTTTGCATGCACGATCTTTAGAAATCCTACATCCCGTGAAAAAAGAAGCTATTAAATGGACTGCTGCACCGCCTAAAGATGTGTTATGGCTGGCTTGTGTTGCCGCTGACTCTTCAAGGACTTTGCCTTGATAATTTGTGCGATAGACTTATTTTCTATTTTACTTTCTAACCAAGACAAAATGTCTAAGTACAAGAACGCCCTTCTTTCATAGGGATCTTCTTCATATTGCTTTAGTTCTTCATGCAATTGTTTAAAGTGTAGTTTTAACTCTTGTGGATATATGTCCCCTAACTTTCTTATAAAAGTAATCATGGATTTTTGTACCTCGTGAAGGTCATCCATCTTCAACAAGAATTTATAGGTATCGCGAATATGGGTATCGATATGATAGTCATAGCCAGCTTCATAATGGGCGACAAGATTGAGAACTCGCGCAAAACACAAGAGGTCCTCTCGCATTTTAAGGCCTTTGTTTTGAACAATTTTATTCAGATAAATTATAGCGCTTTCATAGTCTTCACAGCCAAAGTATAAACAGCCTAATTTGTAATACAACAACATGACATGATGGGCGTCTATTTTGTTTTTATATTGTTCAATATGTGCTAATATCTCTGGTACAATTACTTGGCCAGCTTTGAATTCACCTTCTAAAAAGTAGAGATTTAATTGGTTGTTATAAGAGTAAAGGAAACTAAGGACTTTTAAATTATCATTTTTAGGGAATCGATCAGAGGCTAATACAACTTTCATATCGTTTAAGACAGTTTTAAAACGCTCTGGATGTTTGATTAAAACAATGGCTTCTAATAAAAAATTATTGGCCTTAAGGTAAAAAACGGGATGGGATTCTATCATACGCGGGAATTGTCGAAATAACTCTACCCAGCGGGTAGCATACTTATAACTCGACAAAAAGTCTTGGGTTAATAAACTGTACCACACATGGGCTTTACAATACCACATGCGCTCTCTAAACCCCATTTCCTCATAAGTTACATTAGGCAAGCGTTCAAAAAAGAATTTGGTCACTTCTCTAAATTCATTATCACTTTTTACATAACCAGCTTTGATCAATCGCTCATATATTTGCAGGGAAAGATTGGACAATTGACTGCACAATTCGTTCTGCTCAGAAAGGTTTGATGCATCTTGAATCAACTGCTCTGCACGATTGCTCATGCTACGTGTAATATATTGTGATTCAATCACTTTTTCCAATTCCACAATTTCAAAAGCCAAGTATTTTTCTTCAAAACCATAAGCAATACTTTTGGCCTTTTCAAGGATTTTTAAGCTTTGCTTATACAAGCCTTTTTGGTATAAAACAGTAGCAAAATCTAATTGTTCCCTGATTTGCATTCGGGCATTTTGAATGGAGGGATTCATTCTTAAACTCACCAAAATTTGGCGGTACAGATGCGCCTTGAGATTTGAGAGTTGTTGTTTAGTGACAAAATTTTTCTTGAGAATTTCTCGCTCATCATAGGTCTTTGCACGATCCAAAATATTGAACAAATGCAGGAATTTTGCGTTCTGATTTGCCTCTACTCTCCCGGCATATAATTTAAATTGCCGCTTTTCTGATTTAGAGAGCGATTTAACGAGTATGAATAAATTTTCTTTATGATCGGTAGTCATAGGGACATATTTTAACGTAAAACTATGAAAATAAATTATTTATATCAACACTTATGTGCTTAGAAATCGTAATAAATTTCTACCAAAAATAAGGCTGTTTTGACAATAAATAGTACTTTCGTTTATAGAAATAGTAAGGGCTTCCATGGCAACAGATCAAGTACAAATTTTTGACACCACATTAAGAGACGGAGAACAAGTTCCCGGATGTAAATTAGACACTAAAAATAAGTTAATTATTGCAGAACGTCTAGACCTTCTTGGGGTGGATATTATTGAAGCAGGCTTCCCTATTTCTAGTCCTGGAGACTTTCATTCTGTGGAAGAAATCGCTAAGTTAGTCAAGAACGCTACTGTTTGTGGTTTAACCCGATCTGTAAAAAAAGATATTGAAGTCGCTGCAGATGCACTTAAGCATGCTAAGCGACCTAGAATCCATACAGGAATTGGGACCTCTGATTCCCATATCAAATACAAGTTTAACTCTACCCGTGAGGAAATCATCGAGCGTGCGGTTGCCGCCGTGACATATGCAAAGACCTTTGTAGAAGATGTCGAGTTTTATGCCGAAGATGCCGGGAGAACCGACAATGAATTTCTTGCCCGTGTTTGCGAAGCAGTTGTAAAAGCTGGAGCAACTGTTTTAAACATTCCAGATACCACTGGCTACTGCCTACCTGAAGAATACGGCGCTAAAATCAAGTACCTTAAAGAAAATGTTACTGGAATTGATAAAGTCACATTATCTTGTCATTGTCATAACGATCTTGGACTGGCTACAGCTAATTCTATCGCTGGAATCATCAATGGAGCAAGACAAATTGAGTGTACCATTAACGGAATCGGGGAACGTGCTGGAAACACCTCTTTAGAAGAAGTCGTGATGATTATGCGTCAACACCCAACCCTTAAACTAGATACAAACATCAACTCAAAGTTGTTATACGACACCAGTCGTTTAGTATCTGAAAGCATGGGAATGATGGTGCAACCTAATAAAGCTGTCGTAGGAGCAAATGCTTTTGCCCACAGCTCTGGGATTCATCAAGACGGGGTTATCAAAAATAGAGAAACCTATGAAATCATGAATCCACATGATGTAGGCGTAACAGAATCTGCAATTGTTTTAACCGCACGTTCTGGCCGAGCTGCTTTAGCCTATCGAGCCAAAAATGTAGGGTTTGAATTAGATAAACTACAATTAGATAAAGTCTATCAGGAATTTTTAAAATTTGCTGATTTACAAAAAGAAATTAGCGATAATGATATTCCAAAAATCATTAAAGCCGCACAATTATAAACCATTCTATTCGCTCACAGATGAAGAAAACACTTTTTGATAAAGTTTGGGATTCACACGTTGTTCAACAAGTTGAAGACGGCCCAGACATTCTTTTTATTGATCGTCACATGGTACACGAAGTAACGAGTCCAGTGGCTTTTTTAGGTTTAAAAAACCGTAAGATTCCAGTATTGTATCCAGAGCGTACTTTTGCAACGGCAGATCACAATACACCAACGATCAATCAACACCTTCCAGTTAAAGATCCACTGTCTGCAAATCAACTAAAAGCATTAGAAGAAAATGCTGCAGCACACGGAATTTCTTACTGGGGACTAGGGCATGAAAAAAACGGAATTGTTCACGTAGTAGGACCAGAATATGGTATCACCCAACCTGGAGCTACCATTGTTTGTGGAGATTCACATACTTCTACTCATGGTGCCTTTGGGGCAATTGCTTTTGGGATTGGAACATCTGAAGTTGAGATGGTACTTTCTACCCAATGTATTATGCAGCCAAAGCCAAAGAGCATGCGCATCAATATTAATGGGGAATTAGGTAAAGGCGTAACGCCAAAGGATGTTGCCTTATACATCATTTCACGTTTATCCACTTCTGGTGCAACGGGCTACTTTGTTGAATATGCTGGTGATGTCTTTACTGCTATGTCCATGGAGGGTCGTATGACCGTTTGTAACCTTTCCATTGAAATGGGAGCACGTGGTGGAATGATTGCTCCAGACGAAAAGACATTTGACTATATTAAAGGACGTGAGTTCACGCCTACTGCTGCAGCTTGGGATAAAGCCAAAGCTTATTGGGATACCCTTCACACAGACGAAGGAGCATCTTTTGACAAAGAATACCACTTTGATGCCAGCGAAATCGAACCCATGATTACCTATGGTACTAACCCAGGAATGGGAATGGGGATCACCAATGGTATTCCAACTGCTGAAGCCGTTGAAGGTGGGGAAGCTACTTATAAAAAATCTTTGGCCTATATGGGCTATAACGAAGGGGAGGACATGATTGGGAAGCCCATCGATTTTGTTTTCTTAGGAAGTTGTACCAATGGACGAATTGAAGATTTTCGTGCTTTTGCAGAAATCATCAAAGGACGTAAAAAAGCAACTAATGTAACGGCATGGCTAGTCCCTGGTTCCCACAAAGTATTAGCTGCAATCAAAGAGGAAGGTATTTTAGACGAACTCCACACAGCTGGATTTGAACTAAGAGAACCTGGATGTTCCGCATGTTTAGCGATGAACGACGATAAAATTCCTGCAGGAAAATATGCAGTGAGCACCTCAAACCGAAATTTCGAAGGCCGTCAAGGCCCCGGTTCAAGAACCTTATTGGCCAGTCCAATTGTTGCTGCTGCTGCAGCTGTCACCGGAAAAGTAACTGATCCAAGAACCTTACTATAATTATGGCTTACGATAAATTCAACCTGCTTACAAGCACTGCCGTTCCTTTACCCATTGAAAATATTGATACAGATCAAATCATCCCTGCGCGCTTTTTAAAAGCCACAGAACGCAAGGGATTTGGTGATAACCTTTTTCGCGATTGGAGATATAATCAAGATGACAGCCCAAAAGAGGACTTCGTTTTAAACAACCCTAAATACAGTGGGAAAATCCTCGTTGGTGGAAAGAACTTTGGTTCTGGATCATCAAGAGAGCATGCTGCATGGTCTGTTTATGACTATGGTTTTAGATGTGTGGTATCGAGCTTCTTTGCCGACATCTTTAAAAACAACTGTTTAAATATCGGGGTTTTACCAGTCCAAGTTTCTCCTGCATTTCTTGCAGATATTTTTGCGGCCATTGAAAAAGATGCATCAACAGAATTAGTGGTTGATTTACCTGCGCAAAGCATTACAATTAGTAGTACTGGGGCAACAGAATCTTTTGATATCAACACCTATAAAAAAGGGAATATGACCAATGGTTTTGACGATATCGACTACTTGTTAAACATCAAAGATAACATCCGCAATTTTGCGGCCAATACACCTTTATAAGGCTTTATTTTGGGCGCAAGCAAACCACGCAAGATAGAAATAATGGACACCACTCTTAGGGATGGTGAACAAACCTCTGGCGTTTCCTTTTCGGTTTCCGAAAAATTAACCCTAGCAAAGCTTTTATTAGAAGAGCTCAAGGTGGATCGTATAGAAATTGCCTCAGCTAGAGTTTCTAAAGGAGAATTTGATGCGGTCAAGCGTATTACTTCCTGGGCAGACGAAGCAGGACTTTTATCCCAAGTTGAAATCTTGACATTTGTCGATAAAGGGACTTCGATTAAATGGATGCAGGAAGCTGGCGCCAAAGTGCAAAACCTTTTGACCAAAGGATCGGTCAACCATTTAACCTATCAACTAAAGCAAACGCCTGAACAGCATTTTAAGAATATTGGAGAGAACATTGCACTCGCTGAGAAAAAGGGAATACAAACAAATGTTTACCTAGAAGATTGGAGTAATGGCATGCGTAATTCCCCTGAATATGTCTTTGCCTTTTTGGACTTTTTGTCCACCCAAAATATTTCAAGGGTTTTATTACCCGATACCTTAGGCGTTTTGACACCAAGTGAAACTTCTCAATACCTCGCAACGATTGTTGCGCGTTATCCTAAGCTTCATTTTGATTTCCATGGACATAACGATTATGATTTAGGCGTAGCCAATGCCATGGAGGCGGTAAAAGCTGGAGTACACGGTTTACACTTAACAGTCAATGGAATGGGAGAAAGAGCAGGAAATGCTCCCCTCGCCTCTGTCGTTGCAGTGCTGAATGACTTTGTGCCTTCAGTTACAACCAATATTAAAGAAAAGGCCTTGTATAAAGTAAGCCAACTGGTGGCGACCTTTACCGGTTTTAGAATTCCTGCCAATAAACCTATAGTAGGAGCAAATGTCTTTACGCAAACTGCGGGAATACATGCTGATGGAGACTCTAAAAAGAACCTATATTTTAACGATCTTTTACCAGAACGCTTTGGGCGTAAGCGCTCTTATGCTTTAGGGAAAACTTCGGGGAAAGCGAACATTGTCAAAAATTTACAAGAGTTAGGTTTAACCCTAAACGAAGAAGAACTCAAACAAGTAACACTACGCATTATTGAGTTAGGCGATAAAAAGCAAAAAGTAAGTACAGAAGATTTACCTTATATCATTTCAGATGTATTGGGTAGCGTGAGCAAAACTAGCGTAATAATCAAATCCTATGTTTTGACCCATTCCAAAGGCTTACAACCCTCTACAACTGTTGCGGTAGAAATTGATGGAGAGCTTTTAGAAGAAAATGCCAGTGGCGATGGGCAATATGATGCCTTTTTAAACGCCATTCGCAAAATGTATAAAAAGAAAAAACGACAACTCCCCCAACTGGTGGATTATGCCGTTCATATCCCTCCTGGGAGTCACTCTGATGCCCTGTGCGAAACCAGTATCACTTGGCTTTTAGACGGGAAAGAATTCATTACCCGTGGTTTAGATTCTGATCAAACCGTATCGGCCATTAAAGCCACCGAAAAAATGTTAAATAGTATAGCACTTTAAATATGAACATGAATATTGCCCTTTTAGCCGGCGACGGAATCGGTCCAGAAGTAATCGATCAAGCCGTGAAAGTAAGTAACGCCATTGCAACAAAATTTGGCCATGAAATCAACTGGACCCCTGCCCTAACCGGTGCAGCAGCCATTGACGCAGTTGGTGATCCTTATCCAGACGAAACCCATGCGGTATGCGAAGCAGCAGATGCTGTTTTGTTTGGAGCCATTGGTTTACCGCGTTTTGACAATGATCCTTCTGCAAAAGTTCGCCCAGAGCAAGGTTTATTAAGAATGCGTAAAAAATTAGGTTTATTCGCTAATGTACGTCCTACCTTTACTTTCCCTTCTTTATTGGATAAATCTCCCTTAAAGCAGGAACGCATCGAAGGAACAGATTTAGTTTTCTTACGCGAATTAACAGGAGGAATTTACTTTGGAGAACGCGGTCGTCTAGACAATGGGAATACCGCTTTTGACACCTGTACTTATACCCGTGGCGAAATTATTCGCTTAGCGAAAAAAGGCTTTGAACTAGCCATGACACGTACAAAAAAGTTATGCTGTGTCGATAAGGCAAACGTCTTAGAAAGTTCTCGTCTATGGAGAGAGACAGTACAAAACATGGAAAAAGATTATCCAGAAGTAGAAGTATCTTATGAATTAGTCGATGCAGTTGCCATGCGTTTAGTGCAATGGCCTAACAGCTATGATGTCTTAATCACCGAAAACTTATTTGGCGATATATTAACCGACGAAGCCTCTGTCATCTCTGGTTCAATGGGCTTAATGCCCTCTGCTTCTGTAGGAAGTGAAAACGCTTTATATGAACCCATCCACGGTTCATTCCCACAAGCGACTGGACTAGACATTGCTAATCCACTTGCAACGATCTTGTCTGCAGCGATGATGTTTGAAATGTCGTTTAACTTACAAGAAGAAGGCGCCTTGATTCGTAAACTAGTAGATCAATCTTTGGCAGAAGGTTTTGTAACCGAAGATCTTGCCAATGGTGGAAAAGCCTATAAAACATCTGAGATAGGAGATTATTTAGCAGAACTGATTGCGAAAGCATAAAAAAGTATCTTTTAGCTTTATAATGCAACCGCCCATTCGGGCGGTTTTTTTTTGGGATATCACTGATTTATTGCAAATGTTATATTTGTAATTAACTTTAAACAAACCATTGAATGATGACGAATTCTCAATTAAAAGCCTTTTTATGGCTGTGTACCAAGATTAACTTTTTCTTTTTACTCTTTACTTTTGTTGTTTTATTATTGGCTGAACCAGTGTATCATATTCACCAGTATTTTTACAGCGGTAGCTTAGAAGAGTTTCAACAAACCCTCTATTATATGATGGGGATTTATAAACTATTTTGGTTCTTTTTCAATCTAGTACCCTATCTCGCTTTAAGAATGTTAGAAAAGAAAGCCTAATCTAAAAGCGCTTCGATCTCCTTTCTAATTATGGAAGACCACAAGGCATACCCGTCTTTGTTGAGATGCAATTGATCTTCTACAAAAAGGGCGGTCTTTGGCAAACCTTTTTCGTTCAGAAATGCATTAGCAGTAGAAACAAAATACACATTGTCGGTTTTGTCGCAGTAGGCTTTAATTTTTTGATTGACCTTTTTAACGTCTTCCCATTGCGCCCAGCGACTTTTGGTAGGCGTAATTTCTACCCATAAAAAAGGAATTTTTGGATGCTTTGCCCTTACTTGCTTTAAAAAGAACTTAAATAAACGCTTGACTTTGGCGGGTGTCTCATCTTCTGGATCTCCCTTAATATCATTCGCAATAAAACCTATAATCATCGTGGGTTGATAGTTGCCTAACAAGGCGTCTGTATAAAAGATGGCATCTCGTAAATGTGCTCCACCATAGCCTCTTTGAATGACGGGATAGGACGCCATATCTTGTGCTAAGGTTTCCCAAAGTCGAATGCTGGAACTCCCTAGAAACAACAAGGCATTCTCTGGCGCTTCAACTTTATTGAGGACGCGAAAGTTGTTAATTTCGGTCGAAGCCCATGCATAAGAACTTTTAGGATATTGTTTTAAAGGGGAACATTGGGTGAATAGAAAAAGAAATATAAGTGCATAAAATAAGCGCATGCTGTTTTTTTATACCTTTAAGATACTCAATCTTACTAACCTACCGATAGATGAAAAAGCTTTTTGCCCTTTTGTGCTTTAACTCCTGCCTTATTTATGGACAAGAGGAGATCGACCAACCTCAATCCAACATTCAAACCTATACCCCCACTAAACTCCTTTCTCAAGGGCAATGGGATATCAAATGGTTCAATAATCTTTATACTGAAGTAAAAGGAAGGGATGATCAAGGAAATAAAACTAGATTCCCCCTAAAAAATTTCTTTACCTCTTAGCTGGATGTTTTCACTGGAGTGAGCAACGACAATCGCTTGAATATTGGTTTATTGTTAGAATACCGTTCAAATACTATTCTAGGGAAAAACATTTTGGCTCCCTTTGGGTTCTCAACGCAAACTTATGGGCATAATGGGTTGAATAGTATTGCACCGGCGATCAAATTCACTCCTATAAAAAACTGGGCGCGTTTTGCTGTCCAAACCTATTTTAGTCTTCCCTTATTTGAGAATGAATCAGAGGACGGCATCTTTTTAGATCAAAAGGGATACACTTTTCAAAATCGCTTTTTCTATGATTATTTAGCACCAAATGGGATGATTCAAATCTATAGCGAGTTAAATACAGAACTCAACTTTGGTAAGAATATCGACAGTTTTGCCAATGATTCTTTTCGCCTTACCCCTGGTGTTTTTGTGAGCTATTTTCCCTCCTCTAACACCACGCTTTTAGGCTAAATACAACATTCTCAACTAGTTGATTTGGGGGACAGCATCAATCAAAGATTCACTGCTTTAGGGGGAGGCGCTAAATTTCAACTCACCCAAGTGCTCAACCTTGAAGTTATCTATACCAACTTTATTACTGGAAAAAATTCTGGACTGGGTCAAACCTTTAATCT